>Ga0308157_10000431_pt1 | contig 142858 bp, 115 predicted proteins | sample PhyBR1_FD_201035 | JGI IMG/M metagenome (GOLD analysis project Ga0308157, IMG submission 201035) | Phyllosphere microbial communities from UC Gill Tract Community Farm, Albany, California, United States - DLSLB.R1 | ecosystem: Host-associated > Plants > Phyllosphere > Unclassified | place... | reverse complement strand
GTGGTGGTATCTGCTGAAAGTTCTAAATCAAAATCGACTACATCTCCTACAGCAATCGGATTGGTACTTTTAATTCCCTTGATGCGAAACTTACCTTTAATTCTGCATTCATAGAAAGTTCCGTCAGTTGCCTTAACGGTATACCAGCTGCCGGTAGATTTATAAACGATTCCTGTCATATTTGATGCTAAAACTTATTTTTATTTATAATTTTATCTTGTCTGTCAATACTTTCCTGATGAATAGCTTTGTACAAAGACGTTACAAAATCTTCTCCCAACCTGAATTGACGGCCTTCTGTTTTCATTTTATTCAATACTTCGCGCCATCTTTCTATTTGAAGTACCAAAGCATTTTGCTCTCTTTTGATATGTCCTATTTCATCGACAATAAGCATGCGTTCCCCTAATATTTTCAGCATAGAAGTATCAAGCTTATCGATACGTTCCCTATAGGTTTCCAATTTAATATTAAATTCATGATCCGTCTGGTTTACATCCCGAATTCGTAACCGTCCCATAATATCCAACAATTGTTCAGGCGTTACCTGCTGTGCCGCATCACTCCATGCTTCATCAGGATGATTATGAGTTTCTATCATAAGCCCGTCAAAATGCAAATCTAATGCCTGTTGTGCTACTTCCTCAACTTTACTCCGGTTTCCTGTAATGTGAGAAGGATCGCATATCAAAGGTATATGTGGAAATTTTTCTTTGATATCTATTGCAATCTGCCATTCAGGCACATTTCGGTAATTGGTTTTTTCATAGGTTGAAAAGCCTCTGTGCACCAATCCCAATTTTTTAATCCCGGCATTTTGTAAACGCTCTACACCTCCGATCCATAAACTCAAATCAGGATTGACAGGATTTTTAATAAGAACAACTTTGTGGGTATTCTGAAGTGCATCAGCTATTTCCTGAACTGCAAAAGGATTAACCGTAGTACGTGCTCCAATCCATAATACATCTATATCATACTCTAAAGCCAGGCGTACATGTTCTGCTGTAGCTACCTCAATTGCCAGCAACATTCCTGTTTCTTTTTTGACCTGTTGCAGCCATTTCAAACCGATGGCTCCTACTCCTTCAAAACCTCCCGGTCTTGTTCTTGGTTTCCAGATACCGGCTCTGAAAACAGATACGTTGCCTTTTATCGCATGAGCAATCTCCAATACCTGTTCCGGAGTTTCTGCACTGCATGGACCTGCAATCACAAACGGTTGTTCAGCGTTCAGATCTGTAAGCCAATTATTGAACGAGACTTTATTATTCATAGTACAAATTTACATCTTATTATTAAAAAACATACAGGCTTTTATTATTCTTACAGAATCGTTCTCCAAAACTTTAAAATAAATGATTTTATACCTACATTTGTTGAAAACCAAGCAGTATAAGTATGTCAATATACGTTAATAATATTTCTAAATTTTACGGAACTCAAAAAGCTTTAGATGCTATTTCTTTTACAGTAAATAAAGGGGAAATTGTGGGGTTTTTAGGTCCTAACGGTGCCGGAAAATCTACACTTATGAAGATTCTGACTACCTATATAAATGCTGATGAAGGAATTGCTAAAATAAATGAATTTGATGTTTCTAAAGAACTGAAAAAAGTTCAGAAATGTGTAGGCTATCTCCCGGAACACAATCCTTTGTATCTTGATTTATATGTCAGAGAATATTTAGCATTTAATGCTGATGTATATAAAGTTTCTTATTCAAGAATTGAAGAAGTGATACAACTGACAGGATTAACGCCTGAAGCCGGAAAAAAAATAGGAGAACTTTCTAAAGGGTATCGTCAGCGCGTTGGTTTGGCAACGGCATTGTTACACGACCCTGAAGTGCTGATTCTGGATGAGCCAACAACGGGATTAGATCCTAATCAATTGGTAGAAATCCGCGAATTAATTAAAAATATCGGTAAAAATAAGACGGTTTTTTTATCTACTCATATCATGCAGGAAGTAGAGGCTATCTGTGATCGCGTTATCATCATCAACAAAGGAAGAATCGTTGAAGACAAAAAACTGGAAAGTGTATTTACTGCTGAAAACGAACAAATAATTGAAGTTGAATTTGATTATAAAGTGGAAGAAGAATTTATTAAAAGAATTCCGCATATAAAATCTTATACCAATACCCATGATAATCAATGGGAACTTGTTTTTTTAGCCGATAAAGACATGCGTCCTGCTATTTTTGATTTTGCACAGGAAATGGGTTTAAAGACCCTGGCACTGAATACAAAGAACAAGAATCTGGAAACGTTGTTCAGGGAAAAAACGCAATAAAAGACTGTTGTCTTTAAAGTTATCGATAATATGAAATTACTTTTAATAGAAGATAATGAAGAACTCCTAAAAAGTATTTCCGATTACCTGACACATGAGAAAAACATTTGTGAAGTAGCGGGAACTTTTGATTCTGCAAGAGAAAAGCTGGCACTCTATACTTACGACTGTATCATTCTTGATTTAATGCTTCCTGATGGAAACGGATTGAATCTACTCAAACTGATACGCAAAGAAGGTATCGAAAGCAGTGTTATCATTATTTCAGCTAAAGACTCACTGGACTTCAAACTGGCCGGATTAGACGAAGGAGCTGATGACTATATCATCAAACCCTTTCACCTGCCCGAACTTTATTCCAGGATCAAAGCTGTCATGAGAAGAAAAAACCACAATACCTCTTCTCTTTTGGAATTCAGAGAAATCACGGTTGATTTGCTTTCTATGGAGGTGACAGTTAATACAACCAAACTGAATCTTACAAAAAAAGAAACCTATCTTATTATTTATTTTATCAATAATGAAAATCGGGTTGTGACCAGACAGGCAATAGCATCTCACCTGTGGGGTGATTATACAGACAATCTCGATAACTTTGATTTTGTGTACCAACACGTAAAAAATCTGAGAAAAAAAATTACGGATGCAGGAGGAGAAGATTATATCAGTACTGTATATGGATTAGGCTATAAATTTAATTCTTAAATGCGGCTCATTAATAAATATACCATAAGCTATGTACTTACTTCCTTTTTAGTATTAAGCATTGGTTTTACGATTATTTATGTAGCGGTAAAAAGAAGTCCGATACAGTCCACCATCGGAAAACTCCGAAACCTGAATACCTATGTTACATCAGAACTGCAAAAAGGTCAATCTATTGAAGACTTAAAAACATTCAATTATGTTTCTATATATAAACTGGGAACAGATTCCCTAAAAATTGATGAAATTATTTCAGAGCAACATCAGTGGAACGATCAGTTGCGTGATTCCATAAATCTGATTAAAGTAACTTCCTTTCCTTATATCAATCATCAATTATACAAAATTGAAAGCAGAGCTTCTCTTATTGAAGCAGATAATGAATACCTTACCGGTATTTTTATGGTATTTGCCTGGACCTTTATTTTTCTTCTCTCTCTGGTGGTACTCATCAGTCAATTGATCTCTTCCCGTATCTTAGCCCCTTTTTACAGAACCCTAAGCGCCATTACTTCATTTAATATTGAAGATAAAGAACGTTTTAAACTCGAAAAAACCACTACCTACGAATTTAACCGACTCAACGCCTTTCTGGAAAAAATGGTAAAAAAATCTAAGAGCGATTATTTATCACTCAAAGAACTTACAGAAAATACCTCTCACGAATTGCAGACGCCCATTGCTGTTATTAAAGCAAAAATTGAATTATTAATGCAGACCGATCTCAATGAATACCAATTGTCAGAGCTATCAGTAATGTACAACGAGTTGAACCGTGTATCCCGTCTGCATCATGCTTTAAATCTGTTAACCAAACTTGAGCATTTTGAAATTACGGAGACACCATTGAATCTTTCTGAAGTAATCGAAAACAGTCTGTATTCCATACACGATCTGATTGAAATGCGGGAAATTAGACTATACACCGCAATAGAACCACATGTCTATATCAACTTTGATAAAAACCTCGCAGAAATTCTTTTTTCCAATCTCATCAATAACGCACTTAAGCATAATCAGGCTGACGGCAGTATTGAAGTTTCTTTAAATAGTGAAAAACTTGTCATCAAGAATACGGGTAAAAAACCTCCTTTTGCACCTCATCTGCTGTTCAAACGTTTTAAAAAAGATAATCAAAACACTTCTTCTATCGGAATAGGACTCGCAATTGTTAAAAAGATTGCAGATTTATATTCTTATAAAGTCAATTATGAATATATAGAAGGCAAACATATACTAACATTACAATTTTAAGACAAAAAACATCCTTTTGTTTAAAATATCAAAGAAAACACAAATTCTCTTCAAAATTTCTTCAAAATTAAATTGTTTGTTTGTAGTGTGAGTAATTAATCACTAATGCTCCGTTAACAACATTCTACTTTAAAATGAAAAATTATATAGTAAGAGGTATTTGTTTCTGTTGGTTTGCATTATTCGCAACGCCTGTTTTTTCGCAGTCAGATTCACTAAAAAAAACCAGTGATGATATTGGCAGCCTGAAAATCAATTTTGATCCAAGCGGTCAAAAGTACATGCAAATCGGTATCTGGAATCAAACCTGGCTCCGATACATAGACAACAATCCCGGAACTCTGGTAAACGGAGAACCGGAACGCGGTACTTACGATGCCGGAATCCGTAGAATGCGGATATCTACATTAGCACAACTCTCTCCTAAGTTTCTTATGTTTTACCAAATCGGTTTTAATAATCAGACTTTTATTTCCGGCGGAGGATCGGGTACCGGAGCACAGGGAAACGGAAAGAAGGCTACTGTTTTTTTTCATGATGCCTATGGTGAATATACACTGATACCGGAATTGGATACCGAAACAAAAAAGAAAAATAATTTCAGTCTGTATTTGGGTGCCGGATTGCACAGTTGGAACGGGGTCAGCAGGTTAACAAATGCCAGTTCCAGTAAAATGCTCACTGCTGATCTACCGGTTTACAATTTTCCTACTATCGAAATTTCTGATCAGATGTCCCGTCAGTTTGGTGTATTTGTTCATGGTTCGTATAAAAAATTTACGTACCGCATGAATGTTAACAAGCCTTTTGCGACAAATAATGAACCTAAAATCGGAAATACAGCTGTTGATAATAATAAAGGTGATGTCTCTTTTGCCGGTTATTATTCGTATCAGTTTTTTGAAACAGAATCTCAAAAAACGCCTTTTCTTGCCGGAACATATCTGGGTTCAAAAAAAATATTGAATATTGGTGCCGGATTTTACTCTTCTAAAAACGGAACAAAGACTCAGCCATCTGAAGGAGTTTATGAGAACCATGATATCCGTGTACTCGGTATAGATATTTTCAGTGAGCTTCCCCTTACTGATGACACTTATCTTTCTGTTTACAGTGTGTATTACAATTATCAGTTTGGACCAAATTACTTGCGTACCACCGCATTGCTCAATCCCGGAACTGCTGATCCCGCGTATACCGGACAGACCGCACTGGAAGGTGCAGGAAACGGAAGAGTGCTGTTGGGAACTGGTTCTATCTGGCATACACAGTTTGCCTATATGCTGCCAAGATTCAGCAAGTCGGTACAAATTCAGCCCTATGTAACGTATGCGAGAAAAAGCATGGAAGCTTTGAATGAGACTGGTAATTACTATGACTTTGGAACAAACTTTTATTTTGTAGGTCACAATGCAAAAGTATCTTTACAATATTCCAGCAGACCTCTTTACGATACAGAGACAAAAACCGTATTTAAACACGCAGGCGAAGTATTGATTGCCATGCAGTTCTTTTTATAATTAAACAACCTAAATAATCTATTATGAGTACTACCACAGTTTCAGGAAATGAGATGACCATGGCCCGAAGAATAAAGGCTATTATCAGCGGATCGGTCGGAAATTTAGTTGAATGGTATGACTGGTATGCCTATTCAGCATTTGCCATCTATTTTGCTCCGGTATTTTTTCCTTCAAGTAATAAAACCGCTCAATTATTAAATACAGCCGGGATATTTGCTGTAGGTTTTTTAATGCGCCCTATAGGGGGATGGATTTTCGGAAGTATAGCCGATAAAGCAGGAAGAAAATTTTCCATGACGTTATCCGTTTTACTGATGTCACTCGGATCCCTTTTGATCGCTTTGACACCTTCATTTGACACAATTGGTGTATTGGCTCCTATTTTACTACTTATTGCACGATTGCTTCAGGGATTGAGTGTAGGTGGTGAGTACGGAACTTCAGCTACTTATTTAAGTGAAATGGCAACCTCTGACAAGAGAGGTTTTTATTCGAGTTTTCAATACGTTACATTAATCGGTGGTCAGTTGATTGCTTTGGGAATACAGTTGATTCTGCAACACTTGTTTTTATCAGATGAACAGATGCATGAGTGGGGATGGAGAATTCCGTTTTTTATAGGTGCTATTTTATCTTTAGTTGCTCTTTATCTGCGGTCGCATATGGAAGAAACAGATGCTTTTAAACAATCTAAAAATGAGGTTGTAACAGAAAAGAAAAAACAAAAAAGTGAAGGTTCTATACGGGAATTGCTAAAGCATCCGAAATCGTTAGCTATCGTAGTGGGTCTTACTTTAGGAGGTACGGTTGCTTTTTATACTTACAGCACCTATATGCAGAAGTTTTTGTACAATACGGCAGGTTTCAGCAAAAATGAATCTACACTTATTACCTTTCTTTCTTTAGCTATTTTTGCAGGATTACAACCGATATTTGGTATATTGTCAGATAAAATCGGAAGAAAACCGCTGTTATTGGGTTTTGGTATTTTAGGAACATTAGCGACTGTACCCTTGTTGACAAGTCTGCAAAACGTATCTCCGGCAAACGGTATCTGGCAGGCATTTCTTATCATTATGATTGCGCTGATTATTGTTAGCGGTTATACATCTATTAACGCAGTTGTAAAGGCAGAACTTTTTCCAACAGAAATCAGAGCTTTAGGAGTCGGATTTCCCTACTCTATTACAGTAGCTGTCTTTGGGGGTACAGCTGAGTATGTAGCGCTGTGGTTTAAGGAAATCGGTCACGAAGATTATTTTTACTGGTACGTAACAGCCTGTATTTTTGCCTCTTTACTCGTGTATTTCTTTATGAAAGATACCCGAAAAAACTCTACTTTTAATTCTTAATTTTTGGGAAAAAGATAAAAAAAATGCTAATCGTTTGATTAGCATTTTTTTTATCTCCAATTTATATTAGCTTTCCATATAAGCTTCAATCGGTGCACATGAGCAAACGAGATTTCTATCTCCAAACGCATCATCTACACGTCGTACTGAAGGCCAGAATTTATTTTCAGCAATATATTCTAAAGGATAAGCCGCCTGTTGACGGGAATAAGGTTGTTCCCAGTTTTCTGCCGTTAACATTGCCAATGTATGTGGTGCATTTTTCAATACATTGTTGGTATCCTCTGCTGTAACGCTTTCAATTTCTTTTCTGATTGAAATAAGGGCATCACAAAAGCGATCAATCTCTGCTACATCTTCAGATTCAGTAGGCTCAATCATCAAAGTTCCTGCTACCGGGAACGATACCGTTGGTGCATGGAAACCATAATCCATTAAACGCTTAGCTATATCCGTAACTTCAATTCCGTTTTGTTTGAACATACGACAGTCAACAATCATTTCGTGTGCTGCTCTGCCACATTCACCTGTATAAAGGATGGTAAAATGTTGCTCTAAACGTGCTTTCATATAGTTAGCATTCAAAATTGCTGTCTGTGTTGATTTCTTCAAACCTTCAGCTCCCAACATGGAAATGTATCCGTAAGAAATCAAACATACTAAAGCGGATCCGTATGGAGCGGCAGAAATTGCTGTAATAGCATTCTCTCCTCCTACTTTAACAACAGGATTAGTAGGTAAAAACTCTACCAGATGTTTTGCAACACAGATAGGTCCAACACCAGGTCCACCCCCACCGTGTGGAATCGCAAATGTTTTATGTAAATTTAAGTGACAAACGTCTGCTCCAATCTTAGCCGGATTAGTTAATCCAACCTGAGCATTCATATTCGCACCATCCATATATACCTGACCCCCATTTTCGTGGATAAGACTTGTAATTTCAATGATAGATGACTCATACACACCATGGGTAGAAGGATAAGTAATCATTACACAGGATAAGTTATCTTTGTGTAAAAGTGCTTTTGCTCTTAAATCTTCTACATCGATGTTTCCTTCTTCAGTCGTTTTTGTCACTACTACTTTCATTCCTGCCATAGCAGCTGAAGCTGGATTTGTACCATGCGCAGAAGCCGGGATCAAAGCAATGTTACGATGTCCTTCTCCTCTTGATTCATGGTAAGCTCTGATGACCATCAATCCGGCATATTCACCCTGAGCACCTGAATTAGGCTGTAATGTAGTTCCTGCAAAACCGGTAATTACATTTAATTGTGCTTCCAGTTTCTTTAACATTGTTAAGTATCCTTCTGTCTGCGATGCAGGAGCAAAAGGATGTATATTGTTCCATGATGGTAAACTAAGCGGTAACATTTCTGCTGCTGCATTTAGTTTCATAGTACATGAACCTAAAGAAATCATAGAATGATTTAAAGCTAAATCTTTGCGCTCTAATTTCTTGATATAACGCATTAATTGAGACTCTGAGTGATATGTATTGAATACTTCATGTTGTAAAAACGGTGAAGTTCTTTCTAATTTTACAGGGATCAAAGCTTCTTGTGACAATTCCGTTACGGCTTCAAAAGGCTTTCCAGTTACTTCTGCAAAAATTCCGATTACTGTATTTACATCTTTTAGTGATATCGTTTCATTGACAGATATTGATACAGTGTTGTTATCAGGATAGTAGAAATTCACTTGATTTCTCTCAGCGATTTCTTTTACTTTTGCCGCATCTGCTTTTATCAGAATAGTATCAAAATAGGCATCGTTTAATTGCTCAAAACCTAATTTCGTCAATTCATTTTCTATTGTTACCGCTTTTGAATGCACATCAGTTGCGATAAAACGAAGTCCCTGAGGGCCGTGATATACTGCATACATACCAGCCATAACAGCCAGTAACACTTGTGCCGTACAAATATTTGAAGTGGCTTTTTCACGTTTGATGTGTTGCTCACGGGTTTGCAATGCCATTCGCAAAGCGCGGTTACCATTCGCATCCTGAGATACTCCTATGATACGTCCCGGCATGGATCTTTTGTATTCTTCTTTAGTAGTGAAGAATCCTGCATGCGGACCTCCATAACCCAAAGGAATACCAAAACGCTGTGTAGTTCCTACAACAACATCAGCTCCCATTTCTCCCGGAGATTTTAAGCGTACCAAAGATAAAATATCTGCAGCCACAGCTACTTTGATATCTTTTGTTTTAGCTGTGTTGATAAAATCAGAATAATCATATACCTGACCGTATTTACCCGGATATTGCAAGATGGCTCCGAAGAAATCTTCAGAAAAATCAAACTGTTCGTGATTCCCTACCACCAACTCAATACCAATTGGAGTAGAACGTGTTTGTAATACAGATAATGTCTGAGGTAAAATTTCTTCCGAAACGAAGAATTTATTAGCATTATTTTTCTTTTGGTCTCTCGTTCTTACATCAAATAGAAGAGCCATAGCTTCTGCTGCTGCTGTACTTTCATCTAATAGAGAAGCATTGGCAATTTCCATTCCGCTCAATTCAATAACGGTTGTTTGGAAATTCAATAATGCTTCCAATCTTCCTTGTGCAATTTCTGCCTGATAAGGTGTGTAAGCTGTGTACCAACCCGGATTTTCAAAAATATTTCTTTGAATAGCCGCCGGAACAATTGCTTCATTATATCCTAAACCAATCATGGATTTGAATACTTTATTTTTAGCACCCAAAGCTACAATATGCGACATATAGTCGTACTCCGTCATAGCAGGATCCAGCTCTAAATCTTTTTCTAAACGAATTTTATCAGGAAAAGTTTCAAATAATAATTGTTCAATATCTTTAACACCGATAGTGTTAAGCATATGCTGCATATCAGATGGTCTTGGACCGATATGTCTCAAAGCAAAAGCATTTGTTTTCATCTACGTAAAAAAAATAAAAAAAATTTAGTTGTGTTTTAATTTTTAAACAACAAAAATAAAGATAAATTCTTTTATTTTGCTTATAATAAGTATCAATTTTAAAAAAGCAGAGAGAAATCAAGAATCAATTTTAGAGATATGTCAGCGCGCCCTTTATACGTTAAAGTTTTTGATCTTTATTTGAATTCCAGTATTCACGTAGGCATTGCTACCTCAGCTTTGGTACAGATGACGTACTATTTTGCAGCCATTCCTTCCGATCTGACTGTATTGTTCTTTATTTTTTCCGGAACCGTTTTCAGTTATAACGTTATAAAATATGCTCCTTATATTTCAAAAAAAGGGCTACCTACTCTGAGCTTAAAGATTATTTCTATTCTTACAGTATTCGCTGCTCTATCTGCTTCATATACTTTTGTTTTTCTTAATACAGCAGCAAAAACAGGTATTGCAGTTATCGGACTACTCTGTCTTTTTTATCTGATTCCGATTGCAAAAAACAAAAGCAACCTGAGAAATCTGGCAGGTATAAAAATTTATATTGTGTCTTTCTGTTGGGCAGCGGTTACATTAATTATTCCATTACTCAATGCCGATATTGCCATCAGTAATGATATTTTTTATAAGTTTCTACAACGTTTTATCCTGACACTGATATTGATTTTAATCTTTGAGATTAATGATTTGAAATATGATGATATCCGTTTAAGAACAGTGCCTCAAACCATCGGCGTACCCAAAACCAAATCGCTGATCTATTTCTTACTTCTTGCTTTCTACGGGCTTGAATTTCTTAAAATTGGTTATTATGAATACCAATGGTTTATCAATCTTATTTTAATAAGCATTACCGGAGTTTTCACCTTTTTTGCGAATGCACAACAATCAAAATATTATACGCTTTTTTGGGTAGAGAGTTTACCTATTGTATGGTATCTGCTGGTTTTATTATTGGGAAATAAATAATAACAAGCTTTTATTTTTTGAGGATGACAATACTCCTTAAAAAATGACATCAATTTTCGATGATCTTTATGGAGTATTTAGTTTCTGGAGAGATGAGTATTGCATCATACTTTTGAATATAACTATTGATATTTTTACTCAAGGTAATATTATACCGGATACTCAATGTTTTCAATTTATTTAAATCTATGACAGTCCATTGGTTTGAATCAACACAACCCAATAGTTCTTTACTTTCCTCATCCGCTACATCTTCTGTTTTTCCGGTTATTGGATTTTCAATGTATCTTGGAAATGTGATTATTGAAAATGATTTTGCACGATTGATGTTTGCCAACTCATAAATCATATTTCCTATTTCAATATTACCGCTGAAACTTGTTCCTCTTGCTGTATGCACAGCACCCAACTTTACAATTACCTTGACTGTATCTTCTTTTGCTTTTTCAGAGTGATAGTATTCAGCGAAATTTTTTTTCATATTTTCAACTCTCTTATGCCAATACCCTAAGGTCAATTGATGGTTTATTTCCAAAGACAATTTGAATTGTTCTTTTATAAAATTGTTTATTTCATTATCTGTAAGATCCAAAAAAACACTCATTTCCTTTGAATGCAACAAATTGTTCATCAGAGCAGGATTAAAATTATTTTCCCCTTTTTTATATTCAGACGTAACATACGAATATAGACTCTGGTATAGCTGTTTGGAGATTTTATTCTTATCCGAATTTTCATAGAGCATATCAATAATAGAAAGATAAGAACCATAGTTTTCAAAATCAATTCCCCATATCGCTATATCATATTTCATTAATTTTTCAAGTGTTTTTTCTTCTTCTATCGTACTAAAAAAACCAAATGGAGTCATATTTATTTGAGGTATATATTTTTCATAATATGATTTTAAAGAAACAGATTGCAACTTTAATTCCATAAGTTTCCGAGAGGCTACAGGTCCAATTTCAGCAGCATAATGGTTATATCCATTTTCTTTTAAATAAGGAATTAATCTCTCTACAAATAGCTCTATGGCATGGATTTCATGTTGTTCACCAAGGAGTAAAAACTGCGATTCTACTATTTTCTTTTTTATAAATAAAGCGCCCTCTCCGTTAAAATTGCCTGAGGAATCCAAATAAAAATAAGAAGTCGATTCTTTGATTATCTCTTTATTAGTCTGAGCAAACAAAGTAACATTAATCAAAAGAAAACAAAACAAAACATACTTTTTCATCTGCCAATTATTAAAAAATCATAAGCAACTCAATTACAAATAAATACCATCAAATTTATAGAAAAAATTTTATCCTATAGACATGTTTTTTTTTAAATAAAAAAATATTATTTATCCTATGTTAAATAAATTCTACTGTTTCCAAAAGAAATTTGCAGATCTAAATTATTAACAATATTATGAATTGGATTATTTTAATTATTGCCGGCTTATTTGAGGTTTTATTTACTTCATGTCTGGGAAAGGCCAAAGAAACAACCGGAACTGAAAGTTATATGTGGTATGGAGGTTTTGCTGTTGCCTGTATCATAAGTATGACATTGCTGATCAAAGCTACACAGTCATTGCCTTTAGGAACAGCTTATGCTGTATGGACGGGTATCGGAGCTGTAGGTACCGTTTTGGTAGGCATCTTTTTCTTTAAAGATCCGGCAAATTTTTGGAGGCTCTTCTTTATTACTACTTTAATCGGATCTATTATAGGATTAAAAGCAGTTTCACATTAATAACGTTAATTATTAACAGTTAAGAGTGTTTTAGGTTAAAATTACTCAAAACACTCTTTGTTTCACTTTGTAGCCATAACTTTGTATTTCTTTTGCAATTATCTTAAACTCATTGCAGCCAGAATTTTATGACTACAAAACAAAAATATACCATCCTTTTAGTATTAGGAGGGCTTTCTGCTTTAGGACCATTTAGTATTGACATGTATTTACCTGCTTTTAAAGCTATTGCCCAAAGCCTGAAAACCGACTTATCTCATGTAGGATTTACACTGACCGGTTATTTTATCGGTATCAGCTTCGGACAACTATTTTATGGCCCTGTAACCGACAGATTCGGAAGAAAAAAACCTCTTATTTTCGGACTTTCCTTATATATTCTTGCAAGTATAGGGTGTGCACTTTCACCTACTATCGAATGGCTGATTGCTATGAGAGTATTACTTGCATTGGGAGGTTGTGTAGGAATGGTAGTCGGACGCGCTATTGTCAGAGACTTATTTCCCGTAAGTGAAATAGCAAAAATTTTTTCTATTCTGATGCTCATCGTAGGAATTGCCCCTATCATTGCTCCTACTATCGGCAGCTGGGTATTAACCGTTTCTGAATGGCGTACTATCTTTTATATTATGACCTCACTGGGAATGATATTACTGTTTTCAGTATTATTCTTTTTACCTGAAAGCCAGCCCAGAGAAGCATCTCATTCTCTGAGCATACCTACTATAATGAAAAACTATAAAGAAGTACTGTCTGATAAAACGTTTATTTTCTATGCCTTGATTGGAAGTCTTGCCATGTCAGGTATGTTTGCCTATATCAGCGGTTCCCCTTTTGTGTTTATGGAATATTTTGGTATTTCACAAAAAACATACGGTTTGATTTTTGGATTTAATGCTTTCGGATATATCTTAGGAAGTCAGGTAAACCGAGTAATGTTGAATAAATTTTCATCTAAAAAAATAGTTGTTTTTTCAGCCGTCGCACTGTGTACTATTGGTGTCAGTGGTATTGTTCTGCAAAATACTCAGTTGCTTACAGTAGAAATACTCGTTGCTCATTTGGTATGTTTTCTCTTTTGTCTGGGGCATCTGGTACCCAATGCAACTGCATTGGCTTTGACGCCATTTACAAAAAATGCAGGAAGTGCTTCTGCCCTTATTGGTTTTATACAAATGGTATTTGGTGCTTCTATGTCAAGTCTTGTCAGCTTTTTAGCTGATGACAGCTTATTTCCTATGATGATATGCCTTTTTATATGTGGAAGTGGTGTGTTTATGCTCATCGGTTTTGTACAGGTCAAAAACAGAAAAAAAGATCTGGAGTTATCATAAACAAATAATACAGTTTGGATGTATATCCGAGGAATTAAACAGAATTTACTACATTTGATAGTTCAATTAAAATTTAGCATATGTTACAATTTTCAAAAATAATAAATTACGATTTTTCTTTTGTTTTTCTTATCAGCCCAACATCAGTTTTGGAAGGTAATTTTCCCGATTTTGTAAAAAAACAATATACGGATTTTCAAACATCTGAGACAAAAGAAGATTATCTAAAGATAGGAAAACAGTACTTTTTCTTTGTAAAAGAACAGTCTGATTTAGAAAAAATGCGTGTTTCGGGTTTTAATATCCGTCAGAAACTGGATAGAAAAGAAACAACCCTTACCATTCTTGGAAACGGAGAATCTGCACTGGCAGTTGCTGAAGGTCTGGCTTTGTCTAATTACCAGTTTTTAAAATATTTTAAAGATGCCGAAGATAAAAGAAATCATCTTGAACATATTTATTTAAACGGAAATATGGATACTGCCCGTATCAGTGAGCTTAATAATATCATCAAAGCGGTTTGCTGGGCAAGAGATATGGTAAATGAGCCTACTTCATTTTTAACAGCAGAACAGTTATCTAAAGAAATTGTAGCTATCGGAGAAGCTTCTGATTTTAAAGTAGAAATACTTGAGAAAGATGAAATAGAACAATTAAAAATGGGTGGTTTATTAGCTGTAAATAAAGGTTCTGTACAACCGCCGACATTTACAATTCTCGAATATAAACCTGAAAACCCTGTTAACAGCAAACCTGTTGTTTTAGTAGGTAAAGGAGTGGTATATGACACAGGAGGTCTTTCATTGAAACCAACTGCGGGTTCTATGGATTCTATGAAATCGGATATGGGTGGCGCTGCCTGTATGGCAGGTACTATATATGCTGCTGCATTGAACAAGCTGAATGTACATCTTATTGGATTGATTCCGGCAACTGACAACAGACCCGGTGGAGATGCGTATGCACCAGGCGATATCATTACGATGTTTGACGGTACTACTGTAGAAGTGCTCAATACTGACGCTGAAGGAAGACTTATTTTAGGTGATGCAATTGCGTATAGTAATCAATACGAACCGGAACTGATAATTGATGCCGCAACTCTTACCGGAGCAGCATTGGTAGCAGCTGGGACACGAGCAGCCTGCATGATGAGTAATGCATCTGATGCTGTAAATAATTCTTTATTGAATGCAGGTAATCACGTATACGAACGTATGGTACACCTACCTTTGTGGGACGATTATAAAGAGCAGATCAAATCTTCAGTTGCAGATTTAAAGAATATTGGTGGCCGCTATGCCGGTACCATCACAGCAGGGAAATTTTTAGAGCATTTTGCACAATATCCTTTTGTGCATTTAGATATTGCAGGACCAGCTTTTACCGAAAGTCCTGAAAATTACAAAGGATTGGGCGGTACAGGAACTGGTATCCGTGCACTATCCCATTTCCTTGCACATTATAATAAATAAATTCTTGTTTTTGAAAGATTATATAAAAAAAGAAGCTTTAAAGCTTCTTTTTTTATTGTTTGGTTAATACATAATGTTCTTTCAGAGCACCATCAATTTCATTTCCTTCCTGATCTAATTGTATCAGTTTATTCTCCCCTACTTTTAATTTAACATCAGTATCTTTACCTTTAAGATGTACTACCGAACCATCGTGCCACATAATAGTCCCCTTATCTTCAAAAGTTGTTTTTTCAGTACCTGCTTTTGCTCCCATATAGGTTGCTTTATGCGTAAATGTTTCATCCTTATTAAGAGTAATCACCGTTTCTATTCCTTCACAATCAGCACATGGGAGCGTTCCTTTATAAGTTCCAGCCCAGTCCAGTGAGTTTTCGGAAGTATGAGAATGTCCGTCATGATTCATGGTAGTGGTGTCTTTGTTAACACCATCCATACCATCGGTTGTTGTTTCTTTCTTTTTACAGGATACTAAAGCGATTCCTACAAAGGCGATTGCTAATAAACTTTTTTTCATATTCATATCTTTTTAATTTTGTGTTCTAAACTGCTATTATTACTATTATAACGTAAAGTATATTACTTAAAGGTACTATTTTTTCTGAAAAAAATCAAAAATCAGTATCTTTAATAAAAAAAGAATGAATTCGTTTTATCCCCTGCTGCATGAGCAACGTACTTTCTTCAACGCAAACCATACACTTGTTTTAGAGAATAGAAAGCAACTTCTTACGGCTTTAAAAACAAATATCGAAAAGAAGGAAGCAAAGATACTCTCTGCATTGCAGCAAGACTTTAAAAAGTCTCCCTTTGAAGGATTTGTTACAGAAATTTCGATCTTGTATCTTGAAATTGATAATCATCTGAAAAATCTGAACAGATGGAGCCGTCCGAAAAGGGTACGTTCTTCTTTACTTAATTTTCCTTCTTCAGAATATATTTATAAACAGCCTTACGGATCCGTACTGATTATCGCACCCTGGAATTATCCTTTTTTATTAGCGATCAGACCTTTGATAGCTGCTATAGCAGCAGGAAATACGGTAGTGCTAAAACCCTCTGAACTCACTCCTTATACTGCATTAATTCTGGAAGAACTTATAAGGGAAACATTTCAAAGTGAATGGGTAACAACTGTTCTTGGTGATGCAGATGTGACAACGAAGCTACTCGAAAATAAATTCGATAAAATTTTTTTTACCGGCAGCACGCAGGTAGGCAAAATAATTTATCAGTCGGCAGCAAAACACCTGACCCCGGTTGTATTGGAACTTGGAGGAAAAAGCCCCTGTGTGATTACAGAATCTGCAAATCTGGAATTGGCGGCTAAGAGAATTGTCTTCGGTAAATTTGTAAATGCCGGACAAACCTGTATTGCACCCGATTTTATATGGATTGCAAAAAAAAGTAAACCAAAATTTATCGCGTTGCTACAACAATATATTCTTGATTTCTATGGTTCGGATATTCAAAACAATACAGATTATCCGAGAATCATCAATGCAAAAAATTTCAACCGCTTGATTCGTTATCTGCAACCCGAACATATCATTTTTGGAGGTGTACACGATGTAAAGGAACTTTATATAGCACCTACAATACTTGACAATGTAAACTGGCAGGATCCTGTGATGCAGGAAGAAATTTTCGGACCTGTTTTACCAATAGTTACGTATGATGACTTGGAAGAAGTGATATTATACAATCAGCAAAATGCGAAACCTCTTGCTTTCTACATGTTTTCAGGCGAAATTGAAAAAGCAAAAAAGTTTATGGACAAATTACAATTTGGAGGCGGTTGTATCAACGATGTCCTTTCTCATATCATCAATCTCAGAGTTCCTTTCGGAGGTTTTGGAGAAAGTGGTATGGGTAATTATAATGGCAAATTTTCTTTTGATGCCTTTAGTCATTCTAAAACGATAGTCCATAGAAAAAACTGGCTGGATTTAAAGATGAAATATCCTCCCTACCAAAATAAATTGACATTTATAAAAAAAATACTTTCATTGTTAAAATGATGCATTAATTTTGCAGAAAATTTATCTCCCATGGAATTATACTATACCTTTTCAGTTTTAATTGTACTTGCCTCATTATTTGCTTATCTCAATTTACGGTTTTTAAAATTACCCGCTACGATCGGTATTATGATCATAGCTGTGTTGGTTTCTTTAGGAATCCGTCTGGTAGGAGATCAGTTTTTTCCTCAGACTACTAAAGAGTTTTTTGAACTTATACAGCAATTTGATTTCAATGAAATCCTCATGGGCGCTATGCTTAACTTTCTGCTTTTTGCGGGTGCTCTCCATGTGAATATTGCCGATCTCAAAGATCAGAAAAGCTCAATAGCCACGTATGCTACCATAAGTGTAGTACTCTCAGCCTTTATCATTGCAGGTCTGTTATTTTATGTCGCTCCTTTGTTTGGTATTGAAATACCTTTTATCTTCTGTCTGTTATTCGGAACGCTCATTTCACCTACCGATCCTATTGTGGTATTGGGAATTCTTAAACAGGCAAAAGTACCGAAGCACATTGAAACCAAGATTACAGGGGAGTCTTTATTTAATGACGGAGTAGCTGTAGTCATGTTTGCCGTAGTTTTAAAAATGGCTACTGATGCCAGCTTTGAAGTGACCTTTGCCTCTGTTTCGAGCCTGTTTTTAATTGAAGCCGGCGGAGGTGTTATATTAGGAACTTTACTCGGTTTTACAGCCTCTAACGTTATGAAAAAAATAGATGATTATAAAGTCTCTGTTCTGATTACTTTATCCATTGTAATGGGTGGTTTCCTCGTAGCCAAACAACTGCATGTGTCTTCTCCTTTAGCAATGGTAATCGCAGGTCTTATTATCGGAAATTATGGAAAAACACATTCAATGAATGAGACAACCAGAGATTATTTAGGTAAATTTTGGGAGCTGATTGATGAGATTATGAATGCCATCTTATTCCTGTTTATCGGTTTTGAGCTCTTGTTGTTGCCTGATCTGGAAGAACAGCTGGTTTTAGGATTCGTAGCCATCTTCATTGTTTTGTTTTCCCGAATGATGTCGATACTAATACCACTGAAATCAATTTTGCGCAGAAATACTTATACACGAGGTTCTTTAATAACCATGGTTTGGGGCGGTATCAGAGGAGGTGTTTCTATAGCATTGGTTTTATCAATGCCTAATGGCGAATATAAAGATACGCTACTGGAGATTACTTATATTGTTGTTTTATTTTCAATTGTAGTACAGGGGCTCACCGTTGGTAAAGTAGCTAAAAAAGTTTTAAAAGAAGAATAAAAAAGAGGCATAAGCCTCTTTTCTATTTATATAATGATTCTCCGTTTAAATCGGTAGTCAGCACTTCTGACATATAATCAAAAAAAGGACGCATTGCTGTAAAAACAGCAACTGCTTTTTCTGTAAAATCAGGAGCAAGTACTTCTTTGTCTGTAAATGATTTAGAAACCAGAAATTGCTTCTTTCGGATCAGATCAATTGCGGGATGATTTTTATCAAAACCTTTAGGAGCGCTTATCAATTCGTCACCTGTGATGGTTCCAAATGTTTCTTTAAAGGTCTTATCTTCAATAATCGCACGCAATTCACGGTCGTCAAGTTCGATTTCTTTGCGAATCCGGAATAAATCTTCTTTATTGGGTTCCCAGAAACCTCCTCCGGCAAAACTCTTTCCAGGTTCGATATGCAGATAATATCCACCTCTTAAAAAGGGTTTGGTACGTGCCATAAACATAGAAAAATGATTTTTATAAGGCGTTTTATCTTTTGAGAATCGAACATCCCTATAAATTCTGTATATTTTCATGGCTTCCAGATGATCGCGTTTTGCATACTCATCATATATTTTGGTAAAATATATTTTAGCCTCTGCAGCCGCTTTATCATATCTATTTTTGTTTTCAGAAAACCATTCGCGATTATTATTTTTTTCGATTTGCTTTAAAAAATCAAAGATACTTTTGTCCATATTATTTGAAATTTTGCATAAGAATATTTGTAGCATTTCTGCCGATGTTTTCAGCTATTTTATTGGTTGGCAGATCATCTGTACCGCCATTGAAAGGGTCTTCAATTTCTTCAGCAATAAGCTCAAGACTCAACAAAACATAAAACACGACCATAGCCAAAGGTACAATATAATATCCGGTTGTAAAAACATATCCGATGGGTAGTGTTATTACATATACAAAGATAAACTTCTTAATAAACAGTGCATAAGCAAACGGAATGGGAGTATTTTTAATCCGTTCACAGGTTCCTGCAACATCAATCAAACCATTTAAAAGCTGATCAATAGTCCATTTATCCTCTGGCATAATTACGCCATCTTTAGATAGTTTCTGAGTCATCTTCCGCATCTTTCCGGCAATGGATGATGGCGGGTGCTGTGATTTGAGATAATCATCAAATTCAGGATGCTCACTTTCATCCAGCATGTATTTTGTAGATTCGTTCGTAAGATGGGTATGCAGAATACGGGCATACATCTTTAATTTATTAGCATAGAAACTTCGATTGGCTTTATCATCTTCCGGCAATACACTGTCGAGTTTAATAGCAATATTGCGTACATCGTTAATGAGTTTTCCCCATGCTTTCCGGCCTTCCCACCAGCGATCATAAGCTGTATTAGTTCTAAAAACCAATAGAAGAGATAACACAAAACCAATTACCCCGTGCAGCATGGCAATATTTTTCAAACCTGAATTCTGAGGAAGTTCCAAATAGTCGATTTCAATATACGCCACCAACCATGAAAGCAAGCCCATTAACAAAATTGTAGGCCATAATTTTTGAATCGTATCGGATTTGTGTATTTTAAAAATAAATACCAGCCAGCCTTTTGTATCGTATATCTTCATTTTATCTTTTACCTAATTCTATTACTTCTAATTGTTGAATCTTTCCTTTATCAATTTCAAACCGCAGCATTGTGCGTATTTGATGAAAACCATATATACCTGCTGCTCCGGGATTCATATGCAGACAATTCAACGCTTTATCAAACTGAACTTTTAATATATGGGAATGACCACAGATAAATAACTGGGGTGGATTTTCTTTTAGTTCTTCCCGGATAGCTATGTTATATTTTCCGGGATAACCGCCAATATGGGTAATCCAAACATCCATTCCCTCACACATAAAGCGGTTATTGAGTGGAAACTCTAAACGGGCTTCATGATCATCAATATTACCATAGACGGCACGTAAGGGTTTGAGCTTTTTTAAAGTATCGGTCACTTTCAAATCACCGATATCACCGGCATGCCAAACTTCATCTGCCTGATGTACATAATTGAGAATACGATCATCTATATGACTGTGCGTATCCGAAAGTAAAAGAATTTTTTTCACTATTCTTCTGTATAAAATAAAATAAGTTGCTCTATTGCATGGCTGCAAACTGTACAAAAATCTTTTGCACCGTTGGTTTTCATACGGCATACCTGACCCGGTATGTAAACTCCGTTTCCTTTTAATCCTTCATAGACACCTAAAGGTCTGTTTTTTTCTGTATAAGTAGTGGGAATTGGAGTGTCTTTTTTCAAAAAACGTTTCCACTTTGTCTCAAAATTCGCCAGACTGGTAATATTTTGTTCCCAGGGTTCAAAATTGTTTTTTGTAATTTGCTGTAAGTGATCAGACGGGTAAAAATATTCATCTGCCAATCCTGCAAAACTATGTCCGAATTCATGTACTGTAACCCTGGCAAATTTTTTAATTTGTGCAGACATAACAGCATAACTGTTGTAAATACCTCCCCCACCATATACTTCGGAATTTGCCAGTACTACAATATGATGATAAGGTATTCCTTCGAGTACATTATGCATCTCTCTTACGTGTTGAATGGTAAGATATCGATCCATATCAAACGTATCAAAGCTGGCTTGTAAAGCTGTATTTTTCCATTGCTGTTTGCGCGGAGTTGTGATGCCACTGTCTATTGAAACCGGCATCACGGCAATAACCTGAAATCGTTCCTGATATTTTTTGAAAGCCGAATGTTTGAAGAGCTGTCTGACAAATGCATTGGCTTTTCTTTTAAACGTTTTCATTTCTTTCTTCGAATATCCTTCTGCAACAACGGCAATTTTTATAGGATTGGGATGTGAACTCTGATGTATTATAATGGTCTCTATTTCATTTTTCTTTGGCTCTTTTTGAATATTAGTGTCTTTAGGATCAACAAAATGATTGAGTAAAACATGCGCAGTATTGGCTTTATCAAAGAAGACTATCTTTATGTTCACTTTTTGTTTGGGAAAAGGAACCAGAAATACATTTTCAAACTTCTTCTGTGTCTTTTTAGCCACCTCAAGAGTAGTCCATTCCTGAAATAAGGTGCTGTAACTTTCTACATAAATGAGTCGATCTGTAGCAGCATCATACATCTGTATCTGGCCGTTTCCCTGCAGCAATACTTTTTCAGGATTTACTTTCCGTCCGTTCCATTCCGGAATCATTTTCATAGCCTCCAAAGCAGCTGTTTGATGGATATGGTCCCCTTCGAAAGTATAATCTAAACGAAGTGTTTTATTTTCAAAATAATCATCAAACGATTGAGAAAAAGCACCAAGACTACCAATAAATGCTACTAAAATGAATAGGAATCTCATTATTTCAAGTTTAATTACAAAAATAGAAAACAAAAACCAATGTTTTTTAACCTGAAGGTATTTATATTTATAAAAATGCTCTCGTGAAATTGCCGTATATTTGCATTGATTTTAGAAAATTCAAATTGAGATATTTTATAGAATTTGCTTATAAAGGTACCCATTATCACGGTTGGCAATCGCAACCCAATGCTATTTCTGTACAGGAAGTACTTACAAAAGCATTGAATCTCTTGCTGCATGATACGTTTGAGATTGTTGGTGCCGGAAGAACAGATGCCGGAGTTCATGCTGCTCAGATGTATGCCCATTTTGACACTGAGACATCATTTGATGCTACACTGCTTGTCAAAAAACTAAATTCCTTTCTGCCGGAAGACATTGCTGTTTTTTCTGTCAAAAGAATGCATGATGAAGCGCATGCGCGCTTTGATGCCTCTGCCCGTACTTATGAGTATCTTATACACACTCAAAAAGATGTGTTCAGCAAAGATCTGAGCTGGTATCATTTTAGGGATCTCGACATTGCTAAAATGAATCAGGCAGCTAAAATTTTATTGGAATATGAAGATTTTGAATGCTTTTCAAAAGTCCACACCGATGTTTTTACTTTTAACTGTTCGATTACTGAAGCCTACTGGACTCAGGAGGGTAATAAAATAATGTTTACCATCTCTGCCAACCGTTTTTTGAGAAATATGGTAAGAGCAATTGTAGGTACTCTGATTAATATCGGCACAGGAAAAATTGAAGTAGACGAATTAAGAAATATTATTGAAAGTAAAAACCGCAGCAAGGCTGGATTTTCAGTCCCGGCACACGGCTTATATTTAACTAAAGTCAAGTATCCGTATATAAATGAGTAAACTTAAAACAAGTACATTAAAAAAAGTAATGCATTATGCACAACCCTACAAAACCAAAATGTATTGGGTGGTGATCAGTGTGATTACTTTATCGGTTTTTGCTGCCGTTCGCCCCTATATGCTCAAAGAAGTTGTAGACAAATACATTGAGACTAAAGACAATCAGGGTTTACTGTTTTATATACTGTTGATGTTTCTTGTATTGGTTTTGGAGGTCGGTTCGCAGTTTTCCTTTACTTATATCGCCAATTGGCTGGGACAAAATATTATTAAAGACATACGGGAAGAATTGTTTGACAAAATGACCCGTTTCAAATTGAAATATTTCGATAATGAACCCGTAGGAAAGCTGATTACGCGAAATGTCTCCGATATCGAATCTATCGCCAGCATTTTTAGTCAGGGATTGTTTATGATCATTGGTGATGTACTTAAAATGGTTGTTGTTTTGGGCATTATGGCCTATATGAACTGGAAACTTACGATTATTGTGTTGGCTGCTATGCCCATACTGCTATATGCTACGCGTGTTTTTCAAAAACACATGAAAGTGGCCTTTGAAGAAGTACGCGCCCAGATTGCCAACCTCAATACTTTTGTACAGGAACGCATTACAGGTATTAAGATTCTACAACTGTTCACAAGAGAAGAATTGGAATATAAAAAATTTGAAGAAATCAATAAAAAGCATAATGATGCGTGGCAGAAAAATATTCTCTATAACTCTATTTTCTTTCCAATAGCTGATATTGTATCTTCAGTTACGTTGGGTTGCGTTATTATCTATGGAGGTTTTAGCATCATTGGCGGAGATAATATTACCACGACAGGAGACTTATTTGCTTATACCATGATGATCTCTATGCTTTTTAACCCTTTGCGTCAGATTGCGGATAAATTCAATGTCATGCAAATGGGTATTGTAGCTGCTGACAGGGTTTTCGAAATTATGGATCGGAATGATCTTATACAGGAAAACGGTCAGATAACCGCTCCAAAATTTGAAGGCAATATTTCACTGCAGAATGTACATTTTAGCTATATTGACGGGGTTGAAGTTTTGAAAGGGATTGATTTAGAAGTAAAATCAGGGCAGACCGTCGCTATTGTAGGCTCTTCAGGTGCCGGAAAATCTACTATCATTAATCTTTTGAGTCGATTTTATGAAATATCGGAAGGTACGATTACCATTGATGGTACCAATATTAATGATTTTACTTTAGAAAGTCTGCGCAAACAAATAGCTGTAGTTTTGCAGGATGTTTTCTTATTCAGCGATACCATTCTTAACAATATTACGCTTAATGACCCTGAATTGACAAAAGAACAGGTAATTGAAGCCGCTAAAAAAATTGGTATTAACTCGTTTATAGAAAGCCTCCCTAACGGATATGATTATAATGTAAAAGAGCGTGGCATTATGCTTTCTTCTGGTCAACGGCAGTTAATTGCTTTCCTACGTGCGTATATGAGCAATCCGAGTATTCTTATTTTAGACGAGGCAACTTCTTCAGTGGATACCTACTCGGAAGAACTTATTCAGCAGGCAACTGAAATTCTTACAAAAGACAGAACTTCTATTGTTATTGCCCATCGTCTGGCTACGATAGTAAATGCTGATGTTATCATTGTAATGGATAAAGGTAAAATTGTAGAAAAAGGTTCGCACCAAGAGTTGTTGACCATTGAAAACGGATATTATAAAAATCTGTATGATTCTCAATATGCCGTAGAATAATGAATAAAAATAATTTTACAGCAATTAAAAATAAAAAAAACAAGTTTTAATTATCAATCTTTCAGCAAACAAAATAATTGCTTATTTTAGTCGACTGAAAATATTATCAGAAAAATAGATATATGAAATTCGATATTATAGTATTAGGTAGTGGTCCCGGAGGTTATGTAACAGCTATTCGTGCGTCACAATTAGGCTTTAAAGTTGCCGTTATAGAAAAAGAAAATTTAGGTGGGATTTGCTTAAACTGGGGATGTATTCCTACAAAAGCCTTACTAAAATCTGCTCAGGTTTTTGATTATCTGAAGCATGCATCGGATTACGGACTAACCATAAACGGAGAAGTAGATAAGGATTTTAATGCCGTAATTTCACGTTCAAGAGGCGTAGCAGAAGGTATGAGCAAAGGGGTTCAATTTCTGATGAAAAAAAATAAAATCGAAGTTATCGACGGTTTTGGAAAAATTAAACCTGGTAAAAAGATTGATGTTACAGACAAAGATGGTAAAGTAACTGAATATAGCGCAGATCACATTATTATTGCTACCGGAGCACGTTCACGTGAATTGCCAAACTTACCTCAAGATGGTAAAAAAGTAATCGGATACCGCCAGGCAATGACATTACCGGTACAACCTAAAAAAATGATTGTCGTTGGTTCCGGTGCGATTGGAGTTGAGTTTGCTCATTTTTATAATTCAATGGGAACTGAAGTCACTATCGTTGAATTCATGCCGAATATAGTACCTGTAGAAGATGAAGACATCTCAAAACAGTTCGAACGCTCTTTGAAAAAAGCAGGAATTAAGATCATGACTAATTCTTCAGTTGAAAAAGTTGATACTACCGGAGACGGTGTAAAAGCAACTGTAAAAACAGCTAAAGGAGAAGAAGTACTTGAAGCAGACATCGTACTTTCTGCTGTTGGGATTAAATCTAACATCGAAAATATCGGATTGGAAGAAGTAGGAATTGCTACTGATAAAGATAAGATTTTAGTAAATGATTTTTACCAAACTAATATTCCGGGTTATTATGCAATAGGTGATGTTTCTCCTGGTCAGGCATTAGCTCACGTAGCTTCTGCAGAAGGAATATTATGTGTTGAAAAATTGGCAGGATTACATGTTGAACCTTTAGATTATGGAAATATTCCAGGGTGTACTTATGCAACTCCTGAAATCGCATCTGTAGGATTAACAGAGAAAAAAGCAAAAGAGGCAGGTTATGAAATTAAAGTTGGTAAATTTCCTTTTTCTGCTTCAGGAAAAGCGAAAGCAGCCGGTACTCCTGATGGTTTTGTAAAAGTAATTTTTGATGCAAAATATGGCGAATGGCTGGGTTGTCATATGATTGGCGCAGGTGTTACGGATATGATTGCAGAAGCAGTAGTTGCCCGTAAACTCGAAACGACTGGTCATGAGATTCTTAAAGCAGTGCATCCACACCCTACTATGAGTGAGGCTGTAATGGAAGCTGTAGCTGATGCTTATGGTGAAGTAATCCACTTATAACAAGAAAAATATAAAAGAAAAAGGCAGAACAATAAGTTCTGCCTTTTTTATTATAGGTAAAATAAAAAAGTCCACTTAAAGCGGACTTTTTAAACAACAAATAAAATTCATAGAGAATTAATTAAAATTAACTTTTCTTTTCTTTCAAAAAAATATTAATCTTACTCAACAAATATATTGCAATTTAATTTTTTTTGTTCTAAAGTCAGAACATTTTTTTCTCAATTTAGCGAAAATGGGTTTTTCGGGGGTGAAACCCTACTTTTGTTTAGTGAATGCTATTTCTATGGGTAAAATCAAAGTGATTACGGTTCCCTTTTCAGATGACTCCGCTGTATAATAAGTGCCCTTTTCATTGTGAAGAAGATTAAGACGTTCTTTAACCATAGCAATTCCTTTTGATTCATGGTAATTTTCTTTTTTCTGGTTTACATATCCAATACCATTATCTTTAATACGAATGACAAGTTTTGAGAAAAGCATTTCCACTGAAATTTCGATAACGGGTTGTGTAATTTGTCTGGTAAATGCATGCTTTATACAGTTTTCAACAATAGGCTGCATAATCATAGGGGGTACCATCAAATCGTTTTCATTAAAGTCAAGATTCTTCTTTATATGCAGAGAAACCGGATAATCCAGACGCATATTTTCTACATCTATATACAGTTTAATGAAATCCAGATCTTCTTTAAGCGTAATGAATTGAAGGGTAGAAAAATTCAGTGTCTCTCGTGTTAATTTCGAGAATTTGCTCAAGAAATATAAAGCGTTATCTACATCATTATCAATAATATAATTTTGAAGAGAATTGAGCACATTAAAAATAAAATGCGGGTTCATCTGACTTCTCAATGCTTCGAGTTTCGTGTTTGTAATACGTCTTTCTAACTGTATCGTTTTCAGCTTCTGTGCATTATTATACTCTTGCAGTTCCTGTTCTTTTCTATGTTTCTTTTTTAGTACAGAAATTCTATAACGAAGCAATAAAAAGACCAGCAAAGAAGAAAATAAAAATACCGCGAATAAGAATTTCCATGTCTTATAAAAAGGCGGATTGATGATAATGGTTAAGGGCTGTACAATTTCTATATATCCTGTATCCAGATTATTTACTTCAATCTCTACCTGATATTCATCCGGCTCAATATAACTTAGTTTTATAGAAGGATCTGTAAAATAAGGACTCCACTCTTCATTTGGTTTTAAACGATAGCGGAAACTTAATTTCTCAGGATATTCTACTTTACCGATTAAAAATCCTAAATCGATTGAGTTTTCCTGATAGGAAAGCTGTAATGTTTTTTCTTTAAATACTCCCCAGCAAAAATCTTTTGTATAAGGTTTTCCCTGGATAGTGATGTCAGAAATCCTGAGGTTATCGCTGAAATGATTTTGTGTGGCTACATCTGTCAAATCTATCGCAAAAAAACCTTCTGTAGTACCTACAATTATATAGTTGCTTTCGAGGTAATAAGAAGTAATTATACTGTTAAAAAATCCCTGATCCTTATCGATCAAACGGGTAGTTTTATCATTAAAAATATTCAGTCCGTAATTGGTTCCTACTAATACTTTACCCTGATAATATGCCAATAGATCTATGGAGTTTCCTTTAATCTTTTCAGAAAATCTGCTTTTTACCACTTTATATACTTCTCCTTTTTTTTCTATAAAAAAGAGTTTATTAAATTCAGTTGCTACCAAAAATCGGTTTTCGTCTATATATACAATTTTTTTAAGTCGCTGTTCTGTAAAAGCTGTATGCTTATAAAAGGAATAAAATACTCCGTTTTCATATTTAAATAAACCGTCTGTAGCAGAAGCAAAAAGAACTGTATTTTCATTCTGGACAATATTTACAACATTTTTTGGAACATCTGAATTCCTTTTACATGAAAAATTTTTATAGGTGAGTGTTTCAATATCAGTAAAAATCTGTATACCACCATCAGAAGTTGTTGCAATAAACTGCCCTTGAAACAGGGTAAACTGATTGGTGAGAATCGGGTAGTAATTTTCTAAAAGTCCGCTGTTATCCAATTGAAACACACCGATATTGGAGCTGATCCACAGCTGATTGTTAACCAGCATAGATTTATAAAACAAGATATTTTTTGCCTGAATATCCGTGTCAATCTTCTGAAAGCATGTATTAGATTTTAATAAAGGCAGCCATTTTCTGTATTTTTTTTGTTGAAAGCGTTTAAAATCTTCCAGTTTCAGATCACCAAAATCATCATTATACCCCATAACAGATAATCCTTCTGAATGCATGATGTACATACGTCCTTTTACATGGTGGAAATCAATAATATTTCGTTTTTTATAAGGATAATATTCTGCTTTGTTGTTTAAATATACCTGATACAAACCGTTGTTCTGTGAGCCAATCATAAGAACTTTATTTGCCTCATCAAACTCAAGAGCAAAAACCTTAAAGTCAGCCATATCAAAATGGCTGGTTTTATCCGTAATTTTTTTTCCTTCAATAACTTTTATGCCGCCATCATTTTGTGAAACTGCATTTGAAGCCGCATAGATAATATGCTCTTTCTTGGTCTTATAAAAGTCCCATACCTGTTTCGAAGGCAAAGAATATAAGGGCAATTGTTTATTCAGAAAAGATATTGTTTTATATACTTCAATATTGTTTTCTCTGGAAACATAAATAGTATCATTAGTGATAAATGTTCTGTAAATATCTTTTAAATTATTTACTTCAATAATTCTGTCATTGATAAATGAATATACTCCGTTTCTCTTAGTAGTAAAATAAAGGTTGCCTTTATGAGTGAAAAAATCCGTAATCACTAAATCTTCTTCCGAAGAATGGTCCACCCTGAAATTTTGAATTTTAAATGTTTTGGTATGAATACGTGAAAAGCCTTTTTTTGAACCGGCATATATATATTTACCAAAAGAAAACAAAGCGGTTGTGTAATTGGATAATAAACCGTCTTTTTTAGTATAGCGTACGGCTTTTGTACCGTCATAAAATAATATTCCCTGACCATAACTGGCAAACCATATATTCTTAGCAGAATCGCTCGTAATATCTAATACGTTACTGAATTCGAGATCAACAGCTGGTTGAAATAAGGTTATTTTACCAAAATATTTAGTAGAAATCCCGGATTTGGTACCTATCCACAGGATTCCTCTTGTATCCCGAAAGAGGGATCGGACTTCATTAGAAGGAAGTCCGTCTAAAGCAGTATAATTTTTAGTTAGGTACTTTTTCTCAAACGTTTCCTGAGAAAATCCATATATACTGAGTAAAAAAACACACAGAAATTTAAGAAGAAATTTCACTTATAATTTTTTTATGTCCGGTATCCGCAACGGGAATTTTATTTTCTCCTGTTTGAGGATGAACCAACAATTTTAAAACGGATAATTTCTTATCATAAGAGCTTACATAATTCATATTGACAAGATAGGATCTATGTACGCGAAAAAAAATATCATCATTGATTATTTTTTCAATCTCTTTTAAGGGTTTACTGACAGTGAAATTTTTATTCATGGTATAAAACTCGCAATAACTGTCACTAGCACGGCAATAAATAATATCTGAAATTTTCACAATATTGACCTCATGTTGACCCGAAAAAAATAGCAGATCATTTTTTTTGGCTATTTCAGAACGCTCGTTTGCATCTTCTACCAAAACTTCATTTCCTTTTACAGCATTATCCGTCAGAACTGTAGCGTGTTTTTGCAGCATTTTGTTTTCAAACCGATCTATAATTACTCTAAGATCGTCCTGATCAATAGGTTTCATCAGATAGCCGAGACAGCCATACGCATTTACAGCTTCCATAATAAAGTTTTGATGCGCAGTAGTAAACACTACTTCAAAGTTTACACTATTAAACTTTTTGAACAGCTCAAATCCATTTTCATCGGGCATGTCTATATCAAGAAAAACAATATCAGGTCTGCATTCGTTTATGAGCACTACCCCATTTTGTACAGAATCCGTAATTACAATTTTTTGAAAATGATCCGGAAAAACCCTTAAAATGATTTTATTCAGAAATTCTCTTGCATGACGCTCATCATCAATAATAACTGCGGTTAACTTTTGGTTTATTTTCATGCCGTTTTATTTTAGAACGGTACGTCATTATCATCTTGAAATGAACTACCGAAAATAGCATCTCCGGATGGGAGATTTCGGGTAATGTTTTGGTCTTCTACATTCATTCGGGATGGTAACTCATCAAAAGACATAAATCCGTCTTCAAGATTATCAAACTTACCAAACTTACCTAAGAATTTAAGGCGGATATTATCCAATCCACCATTTCTGTGCTTGGCAATGATGAACTCTGCCTGTCCTTCAGTAGGTCCTGCTTCTTCATCATCCCACTGATCAATTTTATAATATTCAGGGCGATAAATAAACGACACAATATCCGCATCCTGCTCAATAGCTCCTGATTCACGTAAATCAGATAAAAGCGGACGTTTAGACGTTCCACGCGTTTCAACGGCACGGGACAACTGTGAAAGCGCAATAACAGGTACTTCAAGCTCTTTTGCCAATGCCTTTAGGTTACGTGAAATTGTCGAGATTTCCTGCTCCCGGTTACCGCCTCCTTTTCCGCTTCCCCCTGCTGTCATCAACTGTAAGTAGTCAATAATAATCAGCTGGATGTTGTACTGTGATTTTAAACGACGGGCTTTTGCACGTAAGTCAAAAATAGAGAGCGACGGGGTATCATCAATAAATAATGGAGCCTTTTCAAGATCTTTTACTTTCACATTGAGCTGTTCCCATTCATGCTGTTCTAATTTTCCTGTTCGTAATTTTTCTGAGCTCAAAGCTGTTTCAGATGAAATCAAACGGGTTATTAGCTGTACAGACGACATCTCTAAAGAAAACAAAGCAACTCCCTGATTTGCATCAATTGCAATATTTCTGGCCATAGAAAGGACAAAAGCGGTTTTACCCATACCAGGACGTGCAGCAATAATAATCAAATCTGATGGTTGCCATCCTGATGTAAGAGTATCCAGTTTATGAAATCCGGTAGGCAATCCTGATAATCCTTCTTTACTTCCAATATCCTGAATCCGTTTTTTTGCCTGAGCAACTAAAGACTGAGCGGTTTCAGAACTCTTTTTAATGTTTCCCTGAGTTACTTCATATAGTTTTGACTCTGCTTTATCCAACAGATCAAAAACATCTGTTGTTTCATCATACGAGTCTTCAATAATTTCATTTGATATTTTTATCAGGCTTCGCTGTATGAATTTCTGTAGAATAATGCGTGAGTGAAATTCAATGTGGGCTGAAGAAGAAATCTTCTGCGTAAGGCTGATCAGATAAAAATCACCTCCAACAAGATCCAGTTTTCCGTTTTTTCTTAACTGTGTAGAAACTGTTAATAAGTCAATTGGTTGATTTCCAACAAATAATTGATCAATAGCCTCAAATATATGACGGTGTGCTTCCTTATAAAAAGCATCCGGAGACAATATGTCAATTACCTCATCAATTCCCTTTTTATCAATCATCATTGCACCCAACACCGCTTCTTCCAGGTCTACAGCTTGTGGAGGGAGTTTTCCTTTCTCTAACGAAATAATGTTATTTACGTTATTTTTATTTGAAGTTAATGTTACGTGTTGCTTTTCCATATTGCGAATTTACTCCATTTTTATGAAGTTGGGCTGTTAAGTTATGCACTAATTTTTGTTAATAAAACTTGCCTTATTGTTAATAAGTAGTGAAAATGAACGCATTATAGAAACCGATCAGTTCCATAAAAAAATCCGCTTGAAAAGCGGATTTAAGTTTTCTGAAGTTTAACAGAATTATTCTTTAAACTCCCCCATTGAGGTATATTTTTCAATACGTTCTTCTATGAGTTTGTCAATATCTTTTTTACTTAATTCGCTATATGCTTTAACAATAGTTTTACGAACCGATTCAAACGTTTTTTCACGATCATAATGTGCTCCGCCTAACGGCTCCTGAATAATATCGTCTATGAGTTTATTTTTCTTCATATCGATAGAAGTTAGTTTTAAAGCTTCTGCTGCTGTTTCTTTATATTCCCAACTTCTCCATAAGATAGAAGAACAGGATTCAGGTGAAATTACAGAATACCAGGTATTTTCCAACATAAATACACGGTCCCCCACTCCTATTCCCAAAGCACCTCCAGAAGCACCTTCTCCAACAATTACAGTGATAATCGGCACCTGTAGGTTAAACATTTCAAGAATATTACGGGCAATTGCCTCACCTTGTCCTCTTTCTTCAGCTTCAAGTCCAGGATAAGCACCGGGAGTATCGACAAGCGTAACCACCGGAATTCCGAATTTTTCTGCCATGCGCATCAAACGTAAAGCTTTTCTGTATCCTTCCGGGTTGGCCATACCAAAATTTCTGTACTGGCGCGTTTTGGTATTAAAACCTTTTTGCTGACCAATAAACATAAACGACTGATCTCCGATTTTCCCCAATCCACCTACCATTGCTTTGTCGTCTTTTACTCCTCTGTCACCAAAAAGCTCTAAAAATGTATCTCCGCATAGTGCTTTGATATAATCCATGGTGTACGGACGGTTTGGATGACGTGATAATTGCACGCGCTGCCATGCCGTTAAATTTCCGTATATGTCTTTTTTAGTTTGTTCAAGCTTTTTTTCGATATTCTTACAAGTATCAGACACATCGACATCAGATTCCTGTCCGATTAGCGAACATTTATCTAACTGTTCTGTCAACTCTTTGATTGGAAGTTCAAAATCTAAATATTCCATTTTTGTATCGTTTAATTTTATTTGCAGGGTACAAATATAAAGGTTTCATTAAATAATCTGTACTTTTTTGCGATTTTTAAAATATGCATTCAGTAAAACAGTGGATAATATTATCATAGCACCTAAGTAAAATGCAGGTGTCATCTTTTCCTGATCTTTAAAAATAATTACTGCGAGAATGATGCCGTATATCGGCTCAAGATTGATGCTCAGCATGACGGTATAGGGAGAAAGATATCGCATGATGTTTATAGTAGCGATAAATGGATAGGCCGTACAAACAGATCCTAACAAGAGAAGCCATAGCCAGTCATACCCTTGAAAACTGAAATTCTGCTCAGAAAAACCTCCGATAAAAAACATACACCCTGTCAGAAAAACCAATCCTCCCAATAATTCATAAAAACTAAGTGGTAGTGAATCGTATTTTTTAGCCAATTTTCCGTTGATAATGGAAAAAGAAGCGGATAAAGCAGCTGATGTAAGCGCTACAATAATACCTTCTACATATTGGGTTTCAAAGCTAAAAATCAGTAATAACCCCGAAACTACCATACAACCCAAAAATACTTCATACCAGATCACTTTTCTTTTATAAAAAATAGGCTCCAAAATCGATGTAAAAAAAGCTCCGGTAGAAATACATGCCAGAGTTATGGATATATTGGATATTTTAATAGCATAAAAAAAAGTGAACCAATGTATGGCAATCACAAACCCACACACCATAAATAAGGCTATGGTTTTAACAGAGTATTTTAGAGATCTGCCCGTTATCTTTAGAAAAAGCAGTACACATGTAACAGCAATAAGTATCCGTGTCCATACCAGTGGCAATGCGCTCAGAGAAATTAATTCTCCCAAAATAGCCGTAAATCCCCAGATTAAAACAATAAAATGGAGATGTAGTTGATTTTTAAAATTATCTTTTGGCATTATTCAATAAATAAACGGCTAAAATTCCGAAAGCGACATTGGGTATCCATACTGCCAGCAACGGATTCATACTCGAAGCTTCTGCAAGTGTTCCGAAAATTTTATCAAAAAAGATATAGATAAACGCAAGTGCAATCCCCAATGCAAGATTGATTCCCATTCCTCCTCTTCGTTTCATAGAAGATACTGCAACAGCGATAATGGTGAGGATAAATGCCGATACCGGAATACTGTATTTACGGTATTTAACAACCAGGTACGCATTGATATTTGAAGATCCCCGAAGGGTTTCCTTTTCAATAAATTTATTTAATTCTTTCAACGACATGGTCTCTGCCGCGTATATAGTAGGCGTCAAATCATCAATTTCAAAATCGAAATCAATTACTTTCCGATCTGCCTTTTCTATCTTATCATCCAGAGCTCCGACGGTACGTTTCTCATAGTTCATCAAAGTATAATCTTTCGTGTCTTCATTATAAATGATACGCGTAGCTTTAATTTTGTATTGTAAAACCGTTTTATCAAACTTTTCCAGAGTAAAATTAAACCCTGTTTTGTCATTATAATTGAAATTGCTTACATAAATGTATTCGTTTTCACTAATCTGTTTATATACATTTTGTGTTGCCCGTATCTCGGTTCTTTTTAAATATTTATACCGAAAATCATTATATCCGAGACTGGCTTTTGGCACTACAAAAACTCCCATTATTAAAGCAAAAATCGAGATAATAGTAGCACCAACTATATACGGCCGCAAAAAACGAAAATACGAAATACCTGAACTTAATATTGCAACGATTTCTGTATTGTTTGCCAGCTTGGATGTAAACCAGATGACAGAAATAAACAGAAATATCGGAAACAGCATATTGGCAAAATAGATGGTAAAATCCAGATAATAGTTTAGTACATGTTTTAGTGCAATATTATTTTCTAAGATTTTATTAATCTTCTCAGAAATATCAATCACAATACCAATAGGTATAAACAGTAAGATCATTACTGTAAAAGTGCCCAAATAGCGCTTTAATATGTACCAATCAATGATTTTCATCCGGAATTATAAACGTGTTGCCATTTGTTTAACCATTTTTTCTTTCCATGCATAAAATGTTCCGGCTAAAATCTGTGTTCTTGCCTCTCTTACAAGCCACATATAAAAACCTAAATTATGTATGGTTGCAATTTGTTTACCCAAATATTCATCTGCAACAAATAAATGGCGTAAATAGGCTTTGGAATAATCCAAATCTACCCATGTATGTCCCATTTCGTCAATAGGTGAGAAATCATCTTCCCATTTTTTATTCTTGATATTAATAGTACCGTTCGCAGTAAACAGCATTCCGTTACGTGCGTTTCTTGTAGGCATTACACAATCAAACATATCAATTCCAAGAGCAATATTTTCTAAAATGTTTATAGGTGTCCCTACTCCCATTAAATATCTCGGTTTATCTTCCGGTAAAATTGCCGTTACTACTTCTGTCATTGCATACATTTCCTCTGCAGGTTCTCCTACAGACAAACCTCCGATGGCATTACCTGCCGCACCTACACCGGCAATGTATTCAGCCGATTGTGCTCTGAGGTCTTTGTATGTTGATCCCTGAACAATAGGAAACAAAGTTTGCTCAAAACCATATTTAACAGGCACTTTTTCCAGATGGCTAACACATCTGTCTAACCAGCGGTGGGTCATGTGCATGGAACGTTTTGCATAACGGTAATCACAAGGATAAGGAGTACATTCATCAAATGCCATGATAATATCGGCTCCGATAGTACGCTGGATTTCCATTACATTTTCAGGAGAAAAGAAATGGTAGGATCCATCAATATGTGATTTAAATTTCACGCCTTCTTCCTTAATCTTACGACGTCCTGAAAGCGAATATACCTGAAAACCTCCTGAATCGGTAAGAATATTTCTATCCCAATTCATAAATTTATGCAGACCTCCGGCCTTTTCAAGGATTTCTGTTTTAGGTCTTAAATATAAATGGTAGGTATTTCCAAGAATAATATCAGGATTGATATCATCTTTTAATTCTCTTTGATGAACTCCTTTTACCGATGCCACTGTTCCCACCGGCATAAAAATAGGAGTTTCAATAATTCCGTGATCTGTAGTAATAGATCCGGCACGCGCTTTTGATAAGGGATCTTTCTTTAAAAGGTCGAATTTCATAGATGTAAATTACAATTTGCAAATATAATTCAATATACATTCTGTGCCTATTTTTTATACAATATTTATACGCGTATGCTTTTTCTATTGATAAGAAGCCAGATAACTACAGGAGCTCCAGCCATTGATGTCACAGCGTTAATAGGCAATAAGAAAGCTTCACCCGGAAGCTGACACAGACTGTCACATATCAGCAATACCAAAGCACCTAAAAAACAGTTCGCAAAAAACAATATAAAATGATTACTGGTTTTAAAAAGCATACGACTGATATGAGGAACTGCCAATCCTACAAAAGCAACAGGACCAACAAAAGCAGTACACGCACCCGATAGTATTCCTGTAGCAATAATGATGATATATCTTGATTTTTTAATATTGATTCCCATACTACGTGCATAATTTTCACCCAGCAATAAGGCATTAAGTGTCTTTAAACTCAGAAAGCTCAGTATAGCTCCGGTTAAAATACTACCGAAAAGAATGGCGATGTTGCTCCATGACTGATTGCCTAAACTACCCAATGCCCAAAAGGTATACTTCTGAAGCTCTTCTGCTGTAGAAAAATAGGATAATACACCAACAATTGCTCCGGTAAAACTGGCAAACATAAGACCTATGATAAGCAACGTCATACTGTCTTTTACTTTTCTTGAAACCAACAACACAACAATAAGTACAATAAGACTTCCCATTACGGAAGCAATGACTACTGCATAGGCAGAAACAAGATATTGTCTTATAAATAAAGGTAAAAAACCGGCTCCTAAAATAATTATGGCTACTCCAAGACTGGCTCCGGAACTAAGTCCTAATACATACGATTCTGCCATTGGATTGCGAAAAAGTGTCTGCATAAGCATACCGCAAACCGACAAAGAAAGCCCTACCATTATGGCAGTTAATGCTTTAGGAAGTCTGTAATTGAGTATAATATATTCCCAACTTACTTTTTCAGCTCCTTTACCCAAAAGAATATCAATAATTTGAGCAAAGGGAATATGAAGGGAGCCAATACTGAGATTCACTACAAAAGCCACCACCAGCATTGCGCCGAGTACACAAAAAAGAAATTTATGCTGGTTTATCAGTCTCATTTATTGTAATGCCTCTATAAAATAAGGTGTATATTCAGATAATTTCTCCGGATGCAGAATAAAAATCAGGTCTTTAAGAATCAGATCAGGACGGTTTGGAGCTTCTTCATAAAAAATCACACCACCTGTTGGTCCTTTTTTAGCACTATAAGTAAACACTTTTCTGTTTTTATAGGCACTAAATTCCGTATAGTGTTTATTATTATTCTTTAACTCCTCATAAGAAGTAAACTGCCCCGGACCGATCCATATCTCGGCATTTTGTGCTTTGTCTAAAACGGTTTCAAATGACAGTGACAAACTTCCGGTTCCTTTGGTATCTGACCACAAATAATGTCCTTTGGCATCTTTAATAAAATAGGCCATCCAGCTTTCTCCCTGTGGAGCATACCATACATCCTGATACATGGATCCGCTGAAAACAACAGGTAATTCTTTCACATCTTTTACAAGTTCTTTTGCCTGATTGTAATCGGTAACAATGGAATTAAAATAAACAGCAGCTTCCTGATTCTTATCAAACAAAACTCCGAAGAATTTTATCCATTCTGCTTTGCCTAAAGGAGTGGTTTCTATCCAGTCTCCGTTTAAAAGTACTTTCAGACCTGCGTTTTCCAGACTTTTGATTTTTTGATTGTTGGCTTCCATACTGTGCGCTACAATTACCTCGGGATTCAAATCAATTGTCAACTCCAGATTAACACTCTCATTATCATTCAATTCCTTTATTTTACCAACATTAATATTTTTGCGTATGACTTCAGATGAAATGTATTCCAAATGAGGAAAACCAACCAATGCTTCACTTTCACCCAAAGCAACGAGTGAAGGAATGTGTGTAGTGGAGGTGACTACAGCTGTTTTTACCGGAATCTGAATACTGACCTCATTTTTTAAACTGTCCGGAATTTTTGAGAGATCATTTGCCAATACGTAAGTAAACGTTTCTTTTGCATCTTGCCATGGCTGCGTTACTTTTAAAACCGTAAAATCAGGGTATTCATAAAGTTGAAATCCTTTGGCATACTCAACTGAATTTTTTACTGCTGAAACAGTAGTCTTTTCAGTTTCTTTCTTACAAGAGATGAAAACGAATAGAGATAGAAATACCGTTAATTTTAAAATTTTTGAAGTCATTCCGTAGTATTTTTTTACAAATGTAGCTTATTTTACCATTTACTGCCAAAGATCATTTTTTAATTATTATTTGTCGGTGAGTAATTATGCCTTACATTTGCATCAACTTTTAGGTCAAAAACTCATTTTTGATAATAGGGAAACAGGTGAGATCGTATTCAAATCCTGTGCTGTACCCGCAACTGTAAGCATTTTCTTATATATGTAAGATACTTGTCTGATAACGCCACTAAGCAATTGGGAAGGCAAACAAGTAGCAAAGCCAGGAGACCTGCCTAAAATATAACCATTAAAAAAGACCTTCGGGAAAAAAGGTAATATCGATGAATAAAAAATGGTCCGTTTCATTATTGTTTTCCATTTTAGCATGCCATATTTATGCACAGGAAAACAATCAGCATACAGAACTTGAAGAACTTATCATTACAGATGATAAATTAAGAACGCATAACCTGTCACAGACAATACGTAAAATAAATGACACGGTAGTAAAGACAAGTAATGGCTCTCTTACAGATTTATTGCTTTTTAACTCCTCTATTTATTTTAAAGAAAATGGTTTTGGAATGGTTTCATCTCCCTCTTTCAGGGGAACAACAGCACAGCAAACATCCGTTGTATGGAACGGGTTGCGCATAAATTCTCTTTTATTAGGGCAAACCGACTTCAATTCTATTTCCTATAAAGAATATAATGATATCAGCATAAAGCCAGGAGGAGGAAGCGTTTTATACGGCTCTGGTGCCATCGGAGGAACGATTCATCTCAATAATGAACTTAAATTCAGTAATCATTTTGACAATGAATTACAGTTAACCTACGGAAGTTATAATACTTATCGCGTCAATTATAATCTTTCTGCAGGAAATGATAAATGGAGTACTCAGATCAACATCAACAGAAACCAAAGTGACAATGACTTTGATATTGAGAAACAAAAACGTAAAAACCTGAACGGCCAATATTGGAATAACAGTATTAACACTTCAATCGGCTACCGTATCAACCGTACCCATGACATACGTTTTTTCTCTCATATCTACGATGATGAACGCCATTTTTCTCTGATTTCGGCCAATCAGATAAAGACAAAATATCAAAATCAATCTGCACGGAATCTGTTGCAGTGGAAAGCAACTACACAAAAAATAAACAGTATTGTAAGACTGGCCTATATCAATGAAAACTACCGTTACTTTGATTATCTGCCTTCTGATCGTCATTCAGGTGGAGAGGTAAACAGCAACATCATTAAATATGATCTAGACTACAAGCTCACTGAAAAAATCGTTGTTTCCCTATTGATGGATTATCAACACAATAAAGGTAAAGGTAATGGATCCGGATTTGCTCAGGCGCAACAGGAAATTTTATCTTCAGGTCTGCTGTTAAAACATACATTGAGTACGAAAAGCGGATATGAACTCGGAATTAAAAAAGAGTTTACAAAAGCCTATGAAAACCCTCTGCTCTACTCTGCCGGTTTTTATATATCCCCCATAGAAAATTACACGATCAAACTAAACGGTTCCAAAAATTACAGAATTCCTACATTCAACGATATTTACTGGGAACCCGGAGGAAATAAAAATCTGAAACCTGAAAGCAGTTATCAGGCTGATCTTTCTCAGGAAATAAACTGGAAAAACTGGCAATTTTCTGCAAATGTATATGCCATCTTCATTGATGATATGATTCGCTGGCTGCCCACTAATGAAGGATACTGGCAAGCTTCCAATACGAATAAAGTAACTGTAAAAGGAGTGGAATTATTTTCAGCATATCGCCTTCATTTTGGCAGCCATCATATTAATGTTCAGGGTACATATGCTTACACAGATTCAAGAGACAATGAAACTGAAAAACAATTGATCTATGTGCCTTTTCATAAAATAACGGGTAGTATACAGTATCGCTATAAAAATCTAAGCTTACAACTACAGGGGCTTATGAACGGTAAAGTATATACCACCACCAGTAATGATGAAAACTCTGCAATAGACCCTTATACCCTTTTTAATACGCAGCTCAGTTACCGTTTCGGAAAAAAGAATGAGCAAATGTTTGCTTTTGAAATAAAAAATGCATCTGATAAAATGTATGAAAATACATTGAACAGACCAATGCCCGGAAGAAATTATACAATTCAATACATCTTAAAATTTTAAAAAAAATGAAAAAAGTTTTATTATCAATTAGTTTAGTAGCACTTCTATATTCTTGTAGCAGTGATGATAATGTAAATACCGGTATTCCTACGGGAGATAAACCGTATTCCAATGGAGTGATTATTCTGAACGAAGGGAATTTCCAGTCCAGCAATGCTAATGCTTCTTATATTTCAAATGATTTAAGCGTACAGCACAACAGCATTTTCTCTACAGCAAACAATAGTGAATTCATAGGAGATGTTGCTCAGTCATTGGCTTTTTATAAAGACTTTGCTTTTATCGTAGTTAATAATTCGAACACGATAGAAGTAGTAAATCGCTATACATTCCAAAAAGTAGCTCAGATCACTCAGGAGCTATCCTTACCAAGACGCATTGTTGTAAAAAACAGTAAGATATATGTTACCAACAGTGCTTCAAAAAAAGTAACAATTTACAATGCAGACAATTATCAGTTTATCACTTCAGTAGAGTTAGATGCTGATCCGGAATACATTGTAGCAAACAACAATTATGTATATGTACAAAGCAACAGCTATGCTTCGCAAAAAGTAGTAGAAGTGATTTCTTTAAGTGACAATGTGAATGTTACGGATCTTACTTTTGAATATGCTTCGAACGGACTTGCTGTTGATAATGCTTCAGGCAATGTATATGCGGTAACTTCTGATGCTACCAAGTCTGAAATTCACATGATCTCCGGATTAACAGTTTCTAAAACAGTTTCTTCTAATGCGGTTACTTCAGCGAGATATGCGGTTATAGACAATAACAACTTCTATTTTGTAAGTGCTAATAATGTTTATAAAACGAGTTTGCAACTGACAAGTTTTCCTGAAACAAAAGTGTTATCGGTTGAAGAAAATGGTTTCTCTACCTTCTACGGATTTAATGTTATTGATAATAAGGTTTACAGTGCAGATGCCAAAGGTTTTACAGATAACGGTGTTGTAAGCATTTATGACCTAAACGGTGCTTTGTTAAAGCAGTTTTCAACAGGAGCAATAGGACCAAATGGTTTCTATAAAAACTAAAACGATTTATTTCAGATCATAAAAGGCAATGTATACATTGCCTTTTATTATTATGGATCCTGAAACAATAATTTCATTAACAGTTTCCTTCATTCTGATTATAATTCATTACTCAAAAAGCATTAGTCAGGAATAATCTGCTGAGGCATTTTCTTTCCTTCAGCAATTGCAATTAAATTTTCTGCAGCCATGATTGCCATAGCTTCTCTGGTTTCTGTAGTAGCAGATCCTATGTGGGGTAATACGGCTACATTTCTCATTTTTAGTAAAGGATTATCAGGCTGCATGGGCTCCGGATCTGTAACATCTAATCCTGCTCCCCATATCTGTTGTTGCTTTAAGGCAGTTATCAGATCTTTTTCATTGTGAATGCCACCTCTTGCTGTATTGATAAAAATAGCCGAATTTTTCATTTTCCGGAATACTTCACTGTCAAAAATACCTTCTGTCTCTTCAGAAAGATTACTGTGTACTGATATAACATCACTTTCACATACCAATTTATCAAAATCTACATACATAGCGTGGAGTTCTTTTTCTAATTCCGGCTTTTGACTTCTGCTATGATAAATAATATTCATATCATAAACTCCTTTGGCTTTTTTCGCCAGTTCATACCCAATTCTGCCCATTCCGAAAATACCCAAAGTTTTTCCGTATAATTCTATTCCCAGATTTTCAGCCCTGTTAGCCAAGCTCCATTGATCATCGGCAATAAAACGATGCATCATAAAAGCATTTCGCGATACAGCAAGCATGAGCAGGAAAGCAATATCAGATGTTGCTTTACTCAATACACCGGGCGTATTACTTACTGGAATAGTATAAGTTGCTGCTATATCTACCCCTACATTGTCATATCCCACGCTCATAAGAGCAATTGCCTTTAGATGACTACAGGATTTAAAAAAATCAGCATCCAATTTATTTTTGCCGGAGAATAATAACGCTTCATTTTTTTGACATTGGTCAATAAGGTCCTGCACAGAGATTTCATCTTCTTTATCATACATGCTAACAATGTGTCCGTGATGTTTCAATAGATCTGTTGCAGCTTTTGGAATTTTCTTACTGATGAATATTTTCATAACTTCATTTTAGGGTTATACAATGGGTGAAAGTCCGTTATCTCTGAAATAAGTTATCTTAGAAAGGAACATAATGGCCATTTTATCAGCTCTCCTTTTAGCTTCTTCCGCAACAGGTCCTTCAAAAAGACTGTCCACTACTTTGTAAAACAGTTGCTTCCAGCGTGCAAAATGCTTTTCCTCTACTGGTAAATGGGCATGTGGAGGAAAAGGTCTTCCGGAATATGTATGTTCATCCAGTAATATTGTTTGCCAGAATTGATACATCTTTTCAAGGTGCTCCGGCCATCTGTCTTCCAGCTTCTCATTAAAAATGGTTCCGATTAAATCATCATGCTGAACTTTTTCATAAAAAGTATTCACTAATAATTTTACATCTTCTATATTTTGAATGTCTTTTTTCATTTTTTTTAATTATATTTAACACAAATAATAAATTTTAGCCATTATATTAAATAGTGTTGTAGTTATTTGACAAATAAAGTAATTTTGACTTTATGAAAGATATTACAATCTTAGGGTCTGGAAATGTAGCACATCACCTCATACGATATGTGCAAAACTCCCATTCTTTAAATTTACAACAAATTTATGCCAGAAGCCCGGAAAAAATTATCCTTTCGGGATTAGATGTTTCTAAGATCATAACAGATTTGAATCAATTGCAAGAGGCTGATCTGTATATTATCGCTGTTTCTGATGATGCTATCGGTGAACTTTCTGACCGGCTTCCTTTTGAAAACCGATTGGTAGTTCACACTTCCGGTACAGCTCCAATAGAGGTAATGAATGCAAAAAACAGAAGAGGTGTATTTTATCCGTTACAAACGTTTTCAAAAAACAAGGAAGTTGATTTTAAAACAATTCCCATGTGCTTGGAAGCTGATACGGATGATGATTTTGAAACCATTAAATACATTGCTGAACAGTTTTCTGATCATGTCTATCAGATTTCATCAGTACAGCGTAAAAGCATTCATGTATCTGCCGTTTTTGTCAATAATTTTGTCAATCATATGTATGTCTTAGGAAATAAAATCTGTGATGAACATAACATTCCTTTCCAGATTCTACAACCTTTGATTAAAGAAACAGCTGACAAAATAGTAAGCGTGAAGCCTATCGATGCACAAACAGGACCTGCTGTGAGAAAAGACAGCAAAACAATTGAAAAACATCTGGCTTTTCTGGATGAAAACATTGACTTAAAAAACTTATATTTAACACTCACAGAATCTATTCAAAATTATAATGTCTAAAAGCTATAAAGAATTAATGAACGACATCACTACTTTTATTTTTGATGTTGATGGCGTTCTTACCGACGGAACTATTCATGTAACCGAAACGGGAGAATTATTAAGAAACATGAATATTAGAGATGGCTATGCCATGAAAGCAGCCGTAGAAAACGGATACCAGGTGTGCATCATTTCAGGAGGAAATAATGACGGAGTACGAACCCGGTTGAGAAATTTAGGAATTACAGACATTCATTTAGGAGTGCACAATAAAGTAGACGTTTATAAAGAATACATTGATATCTATAACATTTCGCCGCATCAGGTTTTATACATGGGAGATGATATACCCGATTTTTGGGTAATGCAGGAAGTAGGATTACCTACATGCCCGCAGGACGCTTCCCCTGAAATTAAAAAAATCTGTAAGTATATTTCTCATATCAACGGTGGTAAAGGCTCGGTTAGAGATGTTATAGAACAAGTGATGAAAGTTCAGGGCAAATGGCTTGAACATTTCGACGCGAAGTTTGACTAACATAAAACCGAAACATATGAAAGTATTAAGAAAAGACCAGCTACAAATTGTTCTACAAATCGTCGTAACGGTACTCTTACTCAGATTTGGCCTGTTTAAACAAATAGCAAGTGAAATTGCTCTGACAGATGTTCAATTTTTACTTTATTTACTTTCTATCGGATTCATCGCTTCAGGAGGTTTGATCTTGTATGGAATTATTATACAGGAAGAACAACCTTGGCGAAAAATACACAAAAACATAGATAAAGCTTATTATCTGTACCTTGGAGTCAACATCCTTGGAATAGGAATAAGCTTTTTTGTTTCAAGTGCTATAGATAAAACTGCTTACTTTGGCTTTTTTATGGGAGGTGCAGCCATTATTTATCTCTACACTACCCAATGGAGAAAAATCATTCTGCTGAACAACATCATTTTTTCCTTACTGATTACATTTGCCAGTTTTATAGAAATTATTACCGATCTCATGCCAACCCTAAATCCGTTGCAGACAAGTGCTGAAAACACAAATAATTTATTGTTTGAAATTACAACACGGTTTGGCATACTGTTATTCTTTCTCTATTTTATCAAAACCATTCTGCTGGATCTCAAATTTATGAATCTGGATCTTAGAAATAATAAGAAGACACTGGCCACCCTGCACGGACGTAAAAAAGGCTCTGTAAGAACTACTTTATTAGGTCTGATTCCATTGGTTTTACTCATCGCTTTTGCTTTATACTATTACCCGCAATTGCCGCTGTTGAGCATCTATATAGTAATTGCAATCATACTGCCATACCTCTTTTTACTCGTAAAACTGTGGAATGCAAAAACAGCAAAAGATTACAGTCTTACGAATAATATTCTAACAATAATAATTTGGTTAACGATATTTTCTATTGTAGTTTTATTGTTTAATTTAAAATAGAAATGTTATTAAACGAATTACTGGTCCACAAAAAAATCATATTAGCTTCTAATTCTCCAAGGCGAAAACAGTTCTTATCGGATTTAAACATACCGTTTGAAGTAAAACCTTCAAACGTAGACGAATCATATCCCGACAGTTTTCAAAAGGAAGCGATTACGGACCACATTGCAAAAATGAAAGCCGATTTTTTCACTGAACTGCATAAAAACGAAATTATTATAGCCTGTGATACAATTGTCTGGAATGATGACAAAGCTTTAGGAAAACCTGAAAACTTTGAAGAAGCTTTTGAAATGCTTAAAAGTCTGAGTGGAAAAACCCATTTGGTAATCAGTTCGGTATGTCTTAAAAATGCATTAAAAACAAAAATCTTCAACGATACTACACGGGTAACCTTTTCACACCTTAGTGATGAAGAAATCATATATTACATTGATAACTACAAACCTTATGATAAAGCAGGGGCTTATGGCATACAGGAGTGGATTGGTCTCGTGGCAATTCAAAAAATTGAAGGTTCTTATACCAATGTGGTAGGAATGCCTATGGAAAAATTATACACAAATTTATCAGATTTTATTCAATAATGTTTTACGAAATGAACTTTGATCTTTCAGACTATTACAAACAGATTATTTTTAGTGTCCTTACAATATTGTTAGGCACACTGGTAAAATTTATTGCGCAGAAGATTGTAAATAGTTTTTCTCATATTTCTCATAAAGCTGATAAGAGAAAAAATATGATTATCAAATATATTGACATTCTTATTTACATCATTTTTGGAACTATAATCCTTCTTATATGGGGTGTAGACACAGGTCGTGTAATGACATCACTGACCTCAATACTTGCATTTATCGGAGTAGCGCTATTTGCTCAGTGGTCCATACTCAGCAATATAACCGCAGGTATTATCATGTTCTTTTCTTTTCCCTACAAAATCGGTGACAGAATCAAAATACAGGATAAAGATTTTCCGACAGAAGCAGAAATAATTGATATAAAAGCTTTTCACACCATCCTCGTCACGGAAGAAGGAGAAAAAATATCTTTCCCAAACAATTTGTTTTTACAGAAATCAATTGTAATTCTTGAAGAAGTATAAAAACAGTACTATGCCCAAAATCTCTTTATCCCTACTTTGCCTTATTTGTTTTTCAAACCTTATTCAGGCGCAAAAAAGCAAAACGTATAGCGCATCAGAAATATACCAGGAAGTAGAAAAAATAAATGTTTTAGCTTCTGCTTTATATATTGCAGCTCATCCTGATGACGAAAACACCAGACTTATTACGTATCTGTCAAATGAAGTGAAAGCAGAAACAGCCTATCTATCGCTTACCCGTGGTAACGGTGGGCAAAACCTCATAAGCAATGAACTGGGAAATGTCTTAGGTGTAATACGTACTCAGGAACTTTTAAATGCACGCAAAATAGATGGAGGGGTACAGTATTTTTCCTCAGCCAATGACTTTGGTTTCTCAAAATTACCTAAAGAAGCCTATGAAAAATGGAATAAAAACCAAATTACGGAAGAAATGATTTATCTGGTTCGCAAATTGCAACCGGATATTATTATTAATCGTTTTGACCACAGAACTGAAGGGACTACCCATGGGCACCATACAGCATCAGCACAACTTTCAGAACAGATTTTCGAAAAAGCAAACGATAAAAATGTATTTCCGGATCAACTGAAAAAACTCTCACTCTGGCAGCCTAAACGACTTTTTTTTAATGCCTCCTGGTGGTTTTTCGGAGGAAAGGAACAATTCAAAAAAGCTGATAAATCTTCTTATATTCCATTACAAACAGGCTTTTACTATCCTAATCTTGGAAGATCTAATCAGGAAATAGCCGCTCTCAGCAGAAGCCAGCATCAATCTCAGGGGTTTGGAGATATGTCTGCGAGAGGGGAAGACATTGAATATCTTGAACTGATAAAAGGTCCTAAATTGCAAAATCAGCAAAATCTATTTGAAGGAATCGATATCACCTGGAAGCGGGTAAAAAACGGAGAACCAATTGGTAAAAAAGTTTCCCAGCTATTGTCAAACTTTAATTTTAAAGACCCCTCTAAAAATATTGATGCCCTTGTAGAAATCTATAAAATGATCAATGCATTGGATAACAGCATGTGGAAAACGCAGAAGATGGCAGAAGTACAGAAATGTATTGCACTTTGTGCAGGACTTTTTTTAGAAATCTCAAGTGAAGACCAGATTATCACTCCTGGTTTTGATGCTGTTTTCAAATATGAGGTCATCAATAGAAGTAAATATCCCATGGAAATTAAGGAAATAAGCATTTTAAACAACAGCTTTAAAAAAGAAATGCATACTCCACTGCTACCAAACCAGCTTCTGTTAGATTACTTTACAACGAAAATACCTTTAACTATACCGTATTCTAATGCTGAATGGCTTATTGATGCTAAAAAATCCTTTTACAACCAATTTGATAGTCATAACGAACTCTCGGCTTCATTTCAGATTAAAGTAAAAGATATTATTCTCAGCTACAACTATCCTTTGGTTTATAAATATAAGGATGAAGTTAAAGGAGAAATATATGACAATGTGTTGGTACTGCCTGATGTATCTTTACGTTTTGAAAAAGAAATATACCTCTCCAGAAACAAGGATGAAATCGAGATTACAGCTCTACTCAAATCATTTCGTAAAAATATAAAAGGAACTTTGGAACTTGTCTATGAGAATGCTGCTGACGGAAAAATAAAATCGATACCGATTCATATCCCGGAAGCTTTGAAGACGGAGAGAGTCAGCTTTAAAATTAAACCATCAGAACAAAATTCTGAAACCCCTCTGAAGTTGATTTTCAGAACGGAAACAGATACTTTTACTGAAGAGGTAACCCTTGTAGCTCATAATCATATCCCTACTCAGGTCATTTTATCACAAGCTAAAACAGTCGTCAAAAATATCAAAGTAGCAACAAAAGGAAAAAAAGTAGGTTATATAATGGGAGCCGGAGATAAAATACCGGAAGGTTTAGTCAATCTGGGATACGAAGTAACATTACTAAACATTTCTGAAATTACCGCTAAAAACTTAGCCGGATATGATGCTGTACTACTGGGGATCAGAGCTTTTAATACCTTGAATGAATTAAAATTTAAAAACAAGGAATTATTTCAATATGCTGAAAACGGAGGAAATGTTATTGTACAATACAATACCAATCACAGTTTGGTAACAGATGAAATTGCACCGTATAAACTGATACTTTCCAAAGACCGTATCACGGATGAAGACGCAGAAATACATTTTCTGAAACCCGATCATAAAGTATTGCATTATCCCAATGAAATCAGTAAAGAAGATTTTAAAGGCTGGATTCAGGAACAGGGATTGTATTATGCAAATGATTTTGACCGTAACCATTTTGTACCGGTCTTTGAATCACATGATTTTGATGAGCCTACTACGAATGGTGGGCTTCTGATCGCAAAATATGGAAAAGGATACTATACCTACACAGGTTTAAGCCTTTTCAGACAAATACCGGAAGGAGTACCCGGAGCCTATAAAATATTAGCTAATCTAATTGCGTTAAATAAGGATGAAAAATAATCTCAAAAAATATCAATGGCGTAAAAGCTATAGCATTGTATTGCTCGTAAATGTATTTTATATCGTGTTCTTTTATTTTTTAATGCAATTATACGCATCATAGTATGGGACTTATCGATTGGATCATTTTAGGTTGTACAATATTGTTTATAGTCATCTATGGAACAATAAAAACAAGAGGGAGTAAAAATGTAGAAGAATATATTCTTGCCAACCAGCAGACCAACTGGTGGACAGTGGGCTTATCTGTTATGGCTACTCAGGCAAGTGCCATTACTTTTTTATCTACTCCGGGACAGGCTTACCATGATGGAATGGGATTCGTTCAATTCTATTTCGGACTTCCAATAGCCATGGTAGTCATCTGTATTGCTTTTATTCCCGTCTATCACAGATTGAAAGTATATACTGCCTATGAATTTCTGGAGTCCCGTTTTGATTTAAAAACGAGAACCTTGGCCTCTGTTATTTTCCTTATTCAAAGAAGTGTAGGAACAGGATTAACAATATATGCCCCGGCCATCATCTTATCGTCAATTCTGAACTGGAATTTAACCTTTATAACCATTTCAATTGGGATAACCATTATTTTTTACACCTATTTCGGTGGAACAAAGGCTCTTAATATCACACAAAAACAGCAGGCTTTCATCATTATGCTGGGAATGTTTTTAACCTTTTTTCTTATTTTATACCGTTTTCCAACGGAAATGACGTTCAATAATGCTTTGGGAGTAGCCGCAGCCAACGGAAAAATGAATTTGTTGAATTTTTCATTTGATCCTGCCGAACGTTATACTATATGGAATGGTCTTACAGGAGGATTCTTTCTGATGCTAGCCTATTTCGGTACCGATCAATCACAGGTAGGTCGTTATTTATCAGGAAAATCAGTAAAAGAAACACAGATGGGAATGATTATGAACGGACTTCTGAAAGTACCCATGCAATTCTTCATCCTCTTGGTAGGTGTCATGGTTTTTATATTTTTCCAATTCAATAAGGCTCCGCTCCACTTCAATCCAATCAATGTTCAAAATGTCAAACACAGTGCCTACAAACAGGATTATGAAAAATTAGAAACCGAAATGGATCAGCTATTTGCAGAAAAAGAGGAAATAACACTGCTCTATACGGGGCAACTCAATCTCGGATATAACAATCCTATTTTAGAAGAAAAAATGGTCTCTATCAATGAACATGAAAAGGAGTTAAGAAAAGAGGCACGCACACTGATTTCAAAATCTCAGAAAGGAGCGGAAACCAACGATAAAGATTATGTTTTTATTTATTTCATACTAAACTACCTTCCACAGGGATTGATCGGTTTGCTTTTAGCCGTTATATTTTCAGCAGCCATGTCTTCTTCAGCATCAGGTTTATATGCTGTAGCCTCAACTTCTGCCATTGATTTATATAAAGCTAATTTTAAAAACAAATCAGAAGCACATTATTTAAAAGTAACCAAATTACTGGTAATCTTTTGGGGGATTGTCTGTATCGTCACAGCTTGTTTCATCAGCTTATTTGACAACCTCATCCAATTGGTTAACATTATAGGTTCCATATTTTACGGTACTGTTTTAGGTCTTTTTCTTATTGCTTTTTTTATAAAATACAGCAAAGCTCAGGCAACATTTTGGGCGGGTGTGATTACACAGTTAACAGTTATCATTATTTACTTTTTAAACGTAGTGAGCTATTTATGGCTCAATCTGATCGGTACCTTACTTGTAATTATTCTTTCTGTTGTCTTTCAGTTCATGATCAATAAACTGAAAAAGTAATGGTAATCCATAAAAAGCTATATGCATCTTTTTCTTTAATTGTTTATCAATAAAAACATATAAAAAAGCCCCTGAAATTATTCTCAGGGGCTTTTTTAATAACTTATTTATATTATTTCACTTCTCGTGTCAGTTGAATATATCCGGTATAAATAAATCCTCCGTCTACAATGATATGGTAGAAATAAGTTCCGTCAGGTAATGGATCTCCATTACTATTCTGACCATTCCATTCCTGGCTATATGGAGAACGGGAATATACTTCTTTTCCGTATCGGTTGTGAATCGTTATTTTGGCTACGTGGAACGCTTTTAAGTCAAGGAAATCATTCAGACCATCGCCATTAGGAGAAATTCCTTTTGGTATTACTACGGTTTGTCGGTCAATATCCACACAAGCAGTACAGTTTGATACTGGATCTTCATTAGATTCTGAACTGATGTCAACAATATTGACCAAATCCCCTTTAAAAGATTTTGGAACGGTTAATTTTACATTATAGGTAACCGTTTCTCCAACTTTCATAATTGGGATCACATCATACAGATTACCAGTGCCGCTGGTACTTCTGCTACTTTGCCAACTCATTTCAGTAATTCCTGCCGGCATTGGATCGCTCACTACCACATCAACAGCAGAACTTGGTCCGTTGTTCTTAACAACAATCACATAATTTAAATCTTTTTCATTTTCATAATACAAAACACCATCATCCTTATTTCCATCCAGATCAGCTGTTCTCTCAATTTTTACTATCGTAGGGTCATTTATAAAAGGAGTGTCAGGATCATCAGAAACCGTTCCTACATCACCTACCGGAGTTGAAGAATTCGCCAAAGCCTGATTACTCACCTCTCCTGCCAGAAAATCGGTTACTGTAATAGTATGTTTTGCAGAAGCAGTTATCGATTGATTAGGCATTAGTAAAGCCACATAATCAGGAATTATAGAACCCGGATCAGCATTAGGATCTGTAATATTAATGTTCTGAACGGCAGCTGTACCAGTATTCGTAAGAGTCAATTCATAATTAATAACGTCCCCTACTTGATAGTATATTGGTTTTTCAGCTCTTTTGGTCAATTTGAGACGGCCTAACTCTATGATGGCGGTATCAGTATTATTATCAGGATTTTTATCGATATTTTCTCCGGTTACGTTTGCTGTATTTAAATAAACACCGTTTTCATTGATATTTACCAGTATTTCTATCGTTGCGCTATCACCCGGAGCTAACGTTCCTACAGACCAGTTTCCAGATACATTATCATAAGTTCCCTGAGTAGCTGTATAACTTACATACGTATAACCGCTTGGCAATACATCATTTACTACTACAGCATTATCTGTAAAATTCAAATCATTGTTTTTAACAGTAATCACAAAAGTAACCTGATTTAATGTCTGATCTTTAATTGTTTTTTCTATTGAAAGATCGCTACAAGGTTCTACTTCAACAAAAGTCGGTAATGACTGATTAGACCATCCGCAATTTTTACGGATACTCACAGTGTAATTTCCTGATGCCAAAGCCTCATAAACATTATCATCAGTTACAGCTACTGAAACCCCGTCTTTAAACCATTCATATTCTAAGATATCATCTCCGCTTTCTGCTTCAATGGTCACTGTACAATCATCATTTGTTGTAACAAGTACGGGAGCAATTGCAGCCTGCCCAAATGCAGAAAAGAAAGCTGCCATTGAAAAACCATCACCAGACTGTACAATACTCGTAGTCAAAGGCATATCTGAAGTAAGAATCAAATCAGCCGGATTGCCCACATTGGTATTTTGAAACGTTAGCATATAAAAAGGCGTTGTTCCTAACTGAATACGTGGTGTTCCTGTAAGAGTTTCCAGATTGGCACCGTTTAGAAGAACCGGTTCTGTCGGATGCTCAATTACAGTAAAACCAAAATACGGAAGGTTGGTATTGTTGTAACTGATAAATTTTTTAGTTTGTATGTTTGTAATTCCAGAACAACCTCCGATCGGCAGTACAGTAGAAATATCTGTCTCGGCTCCTACAGCAGTTCCGGAATAAACAATAACCCTCTTGTCAGAAACAATCAATGAAGAAGAGTATTGATTGATGGCATTTCCATGGTAGAAAGTATAATTTCCTCCTGCCAATGGTACCACTTGAGTTGTAGTATTTACAAAAGCACCTGTTTGTGTAAAATTAGTAATAACAATAGAAGTGTTGTCTTCTGTGGTAACAATTGTAGTTTGTTCACCACCATAATTTAGACTTTGTTGTGTAGCCGTGGTCACATCTCCTGAACCTCTTACTACAAGGTACTGAGTTCCCAAAACATGCACAGGAGCTATCTGATCAAAAGTACCATCCTGACCGTTAGAAGGCGGAGTCGCTGTCCACGGAGTATCTCCCCAGTTTCCGGTATTCATCACCACTGGTTTATCTGCAGTAACCAAATAACCTATGTTCGCAAAAAACAACCGGCTCTGTCCTTCATTCAAAGTTACCGGTCCAGCTGGTAAATTTACAGTTGTTCCATTTTCAGTAGCCATAACAGAATAAACCGGTGCCGTATTGGTTAATCCCATCGTACTGATTCTATAATACCCTACTCTGAACTCCAAGCCTTTTCCTTCATCACCAAAACTCACTAAAGAAGCATTTCCTTTGATATAAGTAACGGAATTCGCACCCGTGTCCGAATCAATATTACGTAAATTTACCAGTACAGGAGCTGTTGCTTCCACAATAAGCCCTCTGTCATTATACAACTGATTGACTTCATTTCTCTGAATAAAAGAAGAACCTACAAATCGATATGATATAGGTGCATTCACAACCACTGTTAATGCATCTGTAATCAGTGTTCCGTCACTTTTTCTTAAGGTAACCTGTACCGGAGTGGTACTAAGCGTTCCTATGACAATTTCATTCGAATTACTCCAGTATTGCCAGGGAGCAGGTGCAATATAATGCTTGGTAGTATATTGTGCGCTTGCCGCGTAACAGAAAAGAAAAATAATACAGCAAAATAGTTGGTAGAATAGTTTTTTTAGCATTTGTGTTATTTTATTGATAATAGTTAAATAAAATTTTGTTCTAAAATAGTAAATTATTCCACAACTAAATACGTATTTTAATAAAAAAAAATTAAAACATCAAGAAACCAAAGAGGATATATCAATTTTTATCGCTTTTTAAGCATTACAATTAATAATATGATAGGAATGAATAATAATAAAGTTATCATAACATTCGCGACAATTAATTGATAATCGTACAATATTGTAACAAAAAGTCCTGCCAGAGCACCTCCTAAATGGGCTGTATGTCCAATCAGATCATTTTGTCTTTTCATTCCGTAAATAGAATACAACAAATAGCCTACTCCAACAATATAAGCGGGAATCGGAATGGGAATAAAAAACAGGTATAAACTCATTGTCGGATTGATAAGAATAGCAGCATATAAAACCCCCATAATGGCTCCGGAAGCACCGATAGCGGAGTAATATGGTTGACTCTCATGGATTTTGAGTGTAAACAGATTTCCGGCAAGTAAACTCACCATATAAATAAGTATAAATATACCGTCACCAAAATAATTGATGACAACAGGAGCAAAAAAGTAAAGCGTAAGGAGGTTAAAAAATAAATGTGCAATATCAGCATGTAAAAATCCGGAAGTCAACAACCGGTATTTTTCTCCGTTTTGAATACGGGCAATGTTGAATTTATATTTATCAAAAAAGGCAGGATCATTAAAGCCTTTAAAACTTACGATACCTACGGCTGCAAAAATAGCGATTAACAGTAAATTCATTTTTCAGTTTTGATGAGCAATATAATAAATATCCTGCAAAGCACTACCATAGGTAGTCTTTAATAAATTATATTTGCATAAAAAAATAATGGGTTATATAGCTTATGTATTCGTATATATTTTTTTATGGATGATCTCCATCCTGCCTTTCTCTATTCTCTATTTATTATCGGATATTATTTGTTTTATCCTTTACAGAATCATCAGATACCGTGTAAAAGCTGTTCGATATAACCTGGCATTGGCATTACCCTACTTAACAGACAAAGAACGTAAACAGATAGAAAAAAAATTCTACAGTCATATGTGCGATATGTTTCTTGAAATGGTAAAAACCCTGACCATTTCTGAAAATGAAATTAAGAAGCGCTATAAATTCACCAATATTGAGGTGGTAAAAGAATTTGAAAAAAAAGGGAAAAGTATTGTATTGATGTTGCCACATTATGCCAATTGGGAATGGATGGTTATTTTAGGAAAATACATTTCTTTCAAAGGATTTGGAATTTATAAAAAACTGGCAAATAAACATTTTGATAAACTGACACACGATATTCGTGCCCGGTTTGATGCAGCTTTAATCAGTACACGCGAAACAACACTTGCTATAAAAACTAATCAGGGAAAGGGTCTTCAGGGTACTTATCTTTTTCTTAGTGATCAGACGCCAAACTTAAGAAAAGGACTTCATTGGGAACCTTTTATGGGAGTAGAAGTTCCGGTACATATGGGTGCTGAAGCCATAGCAAAAAAACTCGATCTGAATATTCTTTACATAAAAGTACAAAAGATTAAAAGAGGATATTATGAAGCAACTTTCATTCCCATAACAGATAATCCGAAAGGAGAAGAAAAGTATAAAATTACCCGGACGTTTTTAGATCTTGTAGAAGCGCAGATTAAAGAGCAACCCGAATATTATTTCTGGACGCATAAAAGATGGAAACACCAAAACAAAAAAGAAGCGTTTGATTAAACGCTTCTTTTTTTATTTAATAATTTCTTTTATTTCTTCTATAATCCGCAACGCGAGATCATCTGCTTTTTTCTGAGTTTTAGCCTCGGTATATATCCGTATGATCGGCTCCGTATTAGATTTTCTTAAATGTGCCCATTCTTCTGCAAAATCAATTTTAACACCATCAATAGTTGAAATTTCTTCCTGCGCATATTGGGCTGTCATCTTCTCTAAAATCAGATCAACATCAATTTCAGGAGTGAGTTCAATCTTATTTTTACTCATATAATACTGCGGATAAGATGCTCTTAAAGAAGCAACCGACTGATCCTGCTGAGACAGATGCGTCAAAAAGAGCGCCACTCCAACAAGGGCATCTCTACCATAATGCGTTTCCGGATAAATAATTCCTCCGTTACCTTCCCCTCCAATGATGGCATTGTTTTTTTTCATAAGCTCAACCACATTCACTTCTCCAACAGCAGAAGCTTCATATATCCCATTATATTTTTGAGTAATATCTCTTAATGCTCTTGATGAAGACATATTAGAAACAGTGTTACCGGGTGTTTTGCTTAATACATAATCAGCAACTGCCACAAGCGTATATTCTTCACCAAACATTTCTCCGTCTTCAGAAATGAAAGCCAGACGATCTACATCCGGATCTACAACAATTCCAAAATCAGCTTTTTCTTTCACAACCAACGCACAGATATCCTTTAAATGCTCTTTCAAGGGTTCCGGGTTATGAGGAAAATGCCCTGTTGGCTCACAGTACAGCTCAACTACCTCTACTCCCATTCTTTTCAACAGTGAAGGAATAACAATTCCACCACTGGAGTTGACACCGTCAACAACCACTTTAAAGTTTCTTTTCTTAACCGATTCTACATCTACAAGTTTTAAATTTAAAACTTCATTAATGTGTCGGTCCATATAATCCGTATTGTACGTAATGGTTCCCAGATCATCCACTTCAGCAAAAACAAAAGACTCCTCTTCAGCAATCTTTAAAATCTCAGCACCGTCAGCTCCGCTCAAAAACTCCCCTTTTGCATTTAATAACTTTAGAGCATTCCATTGTTTTGGATTGTGAGAAGCAGTAAGAATAATACCGCCATCAGCTTTTTCCATAGCAACCGCTACTTCAACTGTAGGAGTTGTTGACAATCCAAGATCCAATACATCAATTCCCAATCCGATAAGGGTATTGACAACCAGATTATGTATCATAGGCCCTGAAATACGGGCATCTCTTCCAATCACTACTTTTAGGCGATCTTTAGTAAACTGTTGTTTTAAAAAAGTTCCGTATGCCGATGCAAATTTCACGGCATCAACCGGTGTAAGATTATCTCCGGTCTGCCCGCCAATCGTTCCTCTTATTCCTGATATAGATTTTATTAACGTCATATTATTTTTAGGTTATATGCAAATATATCAAACCTTCGTTTAATTAAACAGTCTGAGTAAAAAAAGCTTTAAAAAATCAGTATATTCGTATTATGAACTTTTTAGCACACATCTTTTTATCAGGGGATAATGATCGGATAAAAATCGGAAATTTTATGGGAGACGGAATCCGTGGCAGAGATTATCAAAAATTCCATACTGATATTCAGATCGGTGTGCTCCTTCATCGCGAAATTGATAGTTTTACAGATTTCCATGAAGTTTTCAGAACTTCTAAACATCGTCTGGTTCCAAAATTCAATCACTTTTCAGGAATCATAGTAGATATGTTTTACGATTATTTTTTGGCTAAAAACTGGCAGCTGTTCAGCGACATTCCTCTGAAAGAGTTCTCTCACAATTTTTATGAAATACTAAAAAAACATGAAAATGAACTCAACGATAAAACCCGCAATATGATGCCCTATATGATAAAATATGACTGGCTTTATAATTATCAGGACATAGAGGAGCTGGAGCGTATTTTAGGACAGATGGATCAACGTTTCGGCAAGAACGCCAACATGAAAGCGGCTGTTGCAGATTTAAAAAAGCATCATACCCTTTTTGAAGATGAGTTCTTTATTTTTTTTAATGAACTTCGCCAGTTTACAAAAGATAAAAAACAACAAATCATTACTGATTTTTCTATTGAAGAGTAGTGCCATTGTAAAGTAAACTCAATACTTTTGCTGTATGAAAAAAACAGATAAAAAAGGAATAAAATATTATGCCAAACGAACCTTCCGGTATATGGAGGGTATTTTATACCTGCTTAAATCTGTATTATCTGACAGGCAATTCATTTATTTATCCTGTGTAATTGTAGGTATTTCTTCTGCCGTAGCTGTAATCATTCTAAAAACTTTTGCACATAGTGTATTTAAACTCGTACACTATATTGACGGTTTTTTAAAACTTCCCTATCTCAACAGTATTTTACCTATTATAGGTATTCTCTTAACAGTGCTGGTAATACGGAAGTTTTTAGATGGAAGTATCGAAAAGGGAACTTCACAGATTATGATTGCCGTAGCAAAAAAATCGGGTATTATGCCCCGAAAGCAAATGTATGCGCAAATCATTACCAGCTCACTCACCGTTGGTATGGGAGGATCTGCAGGATTAGAGTCCCCAATTACCATTACCGGAGCTGCATTTGGTTCTAATTACGCACAGAATTACCGCTTAAATTATAAAGATCGTACGTTACTACTTGCCTGTGGTGTAGCAGCAGGTATTTCCACTGCATTTAATGCACCGATAGCGGGTGTATTGTTTGCAATTGAAGTTATTCTTGCCGATATGAGCGTTTCTGCCTTTATACCCATTATGATTTCTTCTGCTACCGGAACTATTTTTGCAAATGCCACTTTAAAAGAAGAAGTATTAATGTCTTTTAAACAACAGTTGAGTTTTGACTATTCCAATACTATATATTATGTGCTCTTAGGAATTCTGGCAGGTTTTTTCTCTATATATCACGCCCGGATGTTCCGAAAAACGGAGCACGTAATCAGCAATGTAAATAATAATCCTTATAAAAAAGCGCTCATCGGTGCCGGACTTCTTGCCATTCTTATCTTCCTCTTCCCTACTCTTTTCGGAGAAGGATATGAGGGAATAAAAGCACTGGCCAATGATAAAGCAGGACATATCCTGGATAATTCTCTCTTAGACAAGTTTAAAAAAAATCAATGGATTATTTTAGGCTTTGTTACTATGACCATGCTCATCAAATCCATTGCTACAGGATTGACATTGGGTAGTGGAGGAAACGGAGGAAATTTTGCTCCATCCCTATTTGTAGGATCTTATCTTGGCTATATCATATCCAAACTTATCACACTCAGCGGACTGAAAGAACTCTCTATCAGCAATTTTACCGTGGTGGGTATGGCAGGCGTACTCAGTGGCTTGTTTCATGCTCCTCTGACAGCTATCTTTCTTATTGCAGAGATTACTGGAGGTTATGGACTTATCGTTCCGTTGATGATTGTATCTTCCATTAGTTTTGCTATTTCCAAACGCTATGAAAAATATTCGATGGATATATTTACCATTGCAGATAAAGGAATCGTTTTTACATCGGATAAAGATAAAAACCTGCTCAACAGAATTGAATTGCACAATGTATATTCTAAAGAGATAAAAACGGTAGATACTACGGCTTCCCTTATGGATATAAAAGCCATTTTTTCTGCAACGGAACAGACGTTTATACCGGTTATCGACCATGAACAACAGATAGTAGGTGTTATTGACTTTAACAAGATCAGAAATATCATATTCAGTGATTTTCAATTGAAATACACCACGTTATCTGAAATAATGCAGCCTGCTGTAACCGCTTCTCTTTCTGACAATACAGGAAATGTTATCGCACTGATGGATGAACAGCACTTAGAATATATACTGCTTACACAAGACAATAAACTGGTGGGATATATTGAAAAAGCACATATTCTGGAAGTTTACAGAGAAAACCTGAAAAACCTGCGTATCGAATAATCCTTATTGCCATTTTCGAAAAGATACTCTATGAAGTTGGCACCAATCGGATTACTCCATTCATACAAATTCTAAAAGTTTAAAAAACATTTAGCTATCTAAGATTTTTGAAAATCGTATATTTGCGTTTTACATTTTTGTATGCAAAATTCAGAGGATAAAATTGAAGTTTTAGGAGCTCGTGTTCACAACTTAAAAAATATTGACGTAACTATTCCCCGTGAGAAACTCGTAGTGATTACCGGACTTTCGGGTTCAGGAAAATCATCGCTGGCATTTGACACCATCTACGCTGAAGGTCAGCGTCGCTATATTGAAACATTTGCATCTTATGCACGACAGTTTTTAGGTGGTCTGGAGCGTCCTGATGTAGATAAGATAGATGGTTTATCACCTGTTATAGCAATTGAACAAAAAACGACCAACAAAAGTCCGCGTTCAACAGTTGGAACTGTAACCGAGATTTATGACTTTATCCGTTTATTATACGCCAGAGCATCGGATGCTTTCAGTTACGAAACAGGAGAAAAAATGGTCAGCTATTCCGATGAGCAGATTCAGAAACGCATCAAGGAACAATTTCTGGAAAAACGCATCAACATACTATCCCCTGTTATCCGTTCCAGAAAAGGGCATTATCGTGAACTGTTTGAGCAAATAGCAAAACAGGGATTTGTAAAAGTACGTGTAGACGGAGAAATAAGAGATTTGGTTTCAGGTATGAAACTGGACCGCTATAAAACACATGATATAGAAATAGTCATTGACCGTATGGCTATTGATGAATCAGAAGCAACGGATCAACGTTTATCAGAAAGCATACGAACCGCAATGCATCACGGTGACGGCATTATGATGGTTCTTGAAAACGAAACTGAAGATGTACGCTTTTTCAGCCGTAATCTCATGTGCCCGAGTTCAGGAATTTCATACCCAAATCCGGAACCCAACAATTTTTCATTTAATTCGCCAAAAGGCGCCTGCCCCGTTTGTAACGGATTGGGAACCATCAATGAAATAAACATTGATAAAATAATACCTAACCGGGACTTATCAATAAAATCGGGAGGTATTGCTCCTATCGGAGAACAGAAAAGCAGCTGGATTTTCAAACAGCTTGAAATAATTGCACAAAAATTTGACTTTAAGCTCAGTGATCCGATCCGCAATATTCCGGCAGAAGCCTTTGATATGATCATCAATGGCGGTAAAGAAAGTTTCTCTGTGGCATCCAAAGTATTAGGAATAACAAAAGAATATAAAATTGATTTTGAGGGCATAGCCAACTTTATAAAAAATCAGTTTGAAGAGAGCGAATCTACAAGCATCAAAAGATGGGCGAAAGATTTTATGGACGAAATTACCTGTCCTTCCTGTAATGGCAGCCGTTTGAGAAAAGAATCACTTTATTTCAAAATAAATGACCGCAATATTGCTGATCTGGTAAGTATGGATATAGATCAGCTACACAACTGGTTTAAAAATATTGAAGAAGACTTATCCGAAAAACAAAAAACAATCGGTAGAGAAATTATTAAAGAAATTACAACAAGATTATCTTTTCTACTCGATGTAGGTCTGAATTACCTAAGCTTGAACAGAAGTTCAAAATCCCTGTCCGGAGGAGAAGCACAGCGTATCCGTCTCGCGACACAAATCGGTTCCCAGTTAGTGGGCGTTTTATACATTCTGGACGAGCCAAGTATTGGTTTACATCAGCGTGATAATGAAAAACTTATCCATTCGCTGGAACAATTACGCGATTTAGGAAATTCTGTTTTGGTGGTAGAGCATGATAAAGACATGATTGAAAGAGCAGATTATGTGATTGATATCGGTCCTAAAGCGGGTATTAATGGTGGACAGATCATCAGTGCCGGCACACCTGCTGAATTATTAAAAGAGAAGACGATTACTGCTCAATATCTCAACGGTACATTAGAAATAGCCATTCCTTCCGAAAGAAGAAAAGGCAATGGAAAAAAGATAGAATTAACGGGAGCTACCGGAAATAACCTTAAAAATGTGAACGTTTCGTTTCCTTTAGGTACTTTGATTTGTGTTACAGGAGTATCCGGAAGCGGAAAATCCACACTTATCAATGAAACCCTATATCCAATTCTAAATGAATACTTTTTCAATGCGGTAAAAAAACCACAGCCGTTTAAAAAAATTACCGGACTTGAACATATAGACAAAGTAATCGGTATCGATCAGAGTCCGATTGGGCGTACACCACGTTCCAATCCGGCAACGTACACCGAGGTATTTTCAGAGATAAGAAATCTGTTTACAAAAACACCTGAGGCAGCTATCCGCGGATACAAACCCGGACGCTTTAGTTTTAATGTAAAAGGAGGACGTTGTGAAACCTGTGAAGGATCAGGTCTGAGAACCATTGAAATGGGCTTTTTACCTGATGTATACGTAGAGTGTGAAACATGTCAGGGCAAAAGATTCAATCGTGAAACACTTGAAATTCGATACAAAGGAAAATCAATTGCCGATGTTTTGGACATGACAATTGACGAAGCAGTTGTTTTTTTCGAAAATATTCCTAAAATTTACAGAAAAATAAAAACCATACAGGATGTTGGTTTGGGTTATATCACTTTAGGACAACAAAGCACCACCCTCTCAGGAGGTGAAGCGCAAAGAATAAAGTTATCTTCTGAACTTTCCAAAAAAGATACGGGAAATACCTTTTACATTTTAGATGAACCAACCACCGGTCTGCACTTTGAAGATATACGCGTATTGATGGATGTCATTCAAAGACTGGTAGACAAAGGCAATACGGTTCTCATCATCGAGCACAATATGGACGTCATCAAAATTGCGGATTACATTATTGACATCGGCTATGAAGGCGGTAAAAACGGCGGGCAGGTCGTAGCAAAAGGTACACCTGAAGAAGTAGCAAAAAACAAGAAAAGTTATACAGCAAAATTTTTGCTGAAAGAATTAAAATAGAAAAGAAATGAGTGAAAATTTTAACGAAGACGATATTAAAATTAAAAAAAGCTTAGAACAAAAATCGTGGAATGAAATAAAATCAAACGATTCATGGGCTATTTTCAAAATCATGTCAGAATTCGTAAACGGATATGAAAAAATGGGACGTATTGGTCCTTGTGTATCTATTTTCGGATCAGCGAGAACCAAACATGATGATAAGTATTATCTGTTAGCTGAAGAGATTGCATTTAAAGTAAGTAAAGCAGGATATGGTGTTATTACAGGTGGTGGACCAGGAATCATGGAAGCCGGTAACAAAGGAGCTCATTTAGGAAAAGGAACGTCTGTGGGTCTTAATATTGATCTGCCATTCGAACAGCATTTTAACCCTTATATAGATCATGACAAAAACCTGCAATTCGATTACTTTTTCGTGCGAAAAGTGATGTTTGTAAAATACTCTCAGGGATTTATCGTAATGCCCGGAGGTTTTGGTACACTCGATGAATTGTTTGAAGCGATAACGCTTATCCAAACTAAAAAAATAGGAAAATTCCCGATTATTTTAGTAGGATCTGAATTTTGGAGTGGTTTGTTTGAATGGGTACAAAAAGTATTACTGGAAAAATATAGTAATATCTCAGAACACGATATGAACCTGATAAAAATTGTAGATTCATCAGATGAAGTTGTAAATGTATTGGATAACTTCTACAAGAAGTATAACTTAAGTCCGAACTTTTAATCCAAAACAATATTTCTACTATAAAACAGTCCTGAAAAGTATATTCAGGACTGTTTTTTTATTTAATTATCTTCTATCAAGCATAATGCTCTTATTATAAATAATCGTACAGATAGCCAGAAATAAAAAACCCCGGAAAATGAAATTCCGGGGTTTTGTTATAATATATAAAAGATATTATTTACTTTCTTCAGCATCAACGATACCACCGTTGGCTTCTAAATGCAATCTTTCAATTTCTAATTTATCTTTTTTAGGCATTGTATCTACCAGAATTGGTGTTGCCAGGAATAAAGATGAATATGTACCTACGATGATACCGATTAACATGGCAAATATAAATCCTCGGATAGAGTCTCCACCGAAAATAAACATAATCAATAATACCAAAATCAATGTCAAAGAAGTATTGATCGTTCTTGATAAGGTAGTATTAACCGAATCATTTACAATCTGATTAAAATCTCCTTTTGTTTTACCTAATAAGAATTCTCTTACACGGTCAAATACAATTACGGTATCATTCATGGAATAACCAATAACAGTAAGAATCGCCGCAATAAAGTGTTGATCCATTTCCATGTGGAATGGCATAAATTTATACAACAGGGAATAAGTACCCAATACAAATATTACGTCGTGAGCAACTGAAGCAATCGCTCCTAATGAATACTGCCATTTTCTGAATGAAATAAACAGGTAAAGGAATACTACTGCCATAGATCCGATAACCGCCCAGAATGAATCTGTTTTGATATCATTAGATACAGTAGGGTTAACTTTTGATGCCTGTACCACCCCTAACATTTCTGAAGTAGATGAAGGTCTTATAAAGTCTTCATACGAGATATTATTTGTATAAAACCCTTTCAATCCTTCATAAAGCATTTTGTTTACTTCTTCATCAACTTTTGAACTTTCGCTGTCAATTTTATATTTTGTAACAATTCTCATTTGTTTGTTGTTACCAAACTGTTTGGTCTCAACATTTACACCAAATGTATTTCCTAATTTTTCTGAAATTTCAGATGGATTTACAGGTTTATCGAAACGCACCTGGAATGTTCTACCACCAACAAAATCTACTCCTTCATCTAATCCATTTACTGCAAATGAAGCAAAAGATCCGATTACGATGATAGCAGAAATAAAGTAAGTAACCTTTTTCATTTTGATAAAGTCAAAATGGAAATTGGTAAACCAGTTTTTGGTAATGCTGGTACAGAAATTAACGATTTTGTTATTTTTAAGATCTCGGTCTAAGAAAATACGTGCAATAAAGATCGCTGTAAATAAAGAGGTAAAAATACCGAATAACAAAGTAGTTGCGAAACCTTTGATCGGTCCTGTTCCAAAGATAAATAAAATAATACCTGTAAGGATGTGTGTTACGTTAGCATCAACAATAGCACGCATAGCTCCATGCCAGCTGTAAGAAGATGAAATGGCATGAGAGAGTGTATTTCCTGCTCTGAGTTCTTCTTTAGCTCTTTCATAGATAATGATATTGGCATCTACTGCCGTACCCATTGTCAGTACAATACCTGCAATACCCGGTAATGTTAATACAGAACCGAAACTTACAAGAATACCAAACAAAAATAGTAAGTTGATTACCAAAGCGATATTAGCATACCATCCTGCTCTACCATAGTAAAACACCATCCACAAACCAACAATCAATAAACCTGCAATAGCAGAAATAATACCATTGTCAATTGCTTGTTGCCCTAATGAAGGTCCAACAATTTCTGAAGAAACAATATCTGCTGAAGCCGGTAATTTACCTGCCTTTAAGATGTTTGCTAAATCTTTGGTTTCTGCTACAGTAAAATCTCCTGTAATAGAAGAGTTACCTCCTGAAATAGGTCCTGTAGAAACTCCTGGAGCTGAATAAACAATATTATCTAAAACAATTGCAATATTAGTTTTTTGTGTAAAAGCTCTTCCAGTAAGCTCTTCCCAATCTTTTGCTCCTTTCGTATTCATAGACATTGACACAGCCGGTTTTCCCATCTGATCAAATTCATCTCTTGCCCCAGTTACTACATTTCCTGATAACGGAGCAATATTTTGAGCATTTCCTCTTAAAGCATATAGCTCAGTAAGATTAGAACCTTTTTTCAATTTACCCCAAGCAAAACGAGTATATCTCAATTGTCCACTTAATAAATTGCGGATTTCAGGTCGCTTTAAATAAGAATTTACTTTTGCAGTATCCGATACATTAAAATATCCCAATACAGGTGATCCCTGCATTCCAGGAGCCTGAATCAAACTTAATAATGGACCTGCGTCTTCTTTTTTCTGATTAGTAGAATCTTTAGAAACACCGGTCAATAATTTATCTACATCAGAGGTTTCTGCCTTTTTAACGGTATCATTTGTTGCTGTAGTTTCTGTCTTTGCAGCTTTCTCAGAATTTTTTAAAGATTCGTTAGCCGCCAAAAGAAAGTTTCCGATCTCATCAAGTTTATAGGTTTCCCAAAATTCAAGCTGAGCTGTACTTTGTAATAAACTTTTTACGCGATCAATATCTTTTGCTCCCGGTAATTCTACCAAAATACGTCCGGATTCACCCACCATCTGAATAGTAGGAGATACAACTCCAAACTTATCGATACGTTTACCCAATACACGATAAGCACTTTCGATTGATTCTTTTACTTTAGCATTTAAAACTTTCTTTACATCAGAATCAGACATTCCGGTAGTAACTTCCGGTAAGTTTCTGTTAGCAAAAATTTCTGCAGATGCTAATTTTACTTTTCCGTTTGATAATTTGTCAAATGTTACATAAAACGCATCCAGATACGTTTGATTTCCTAATCTGTTTTTTTCTGTTTCTGCTAAAGCCTGGTTAAAGACAGCATTGGTAGAGTTGTTTGACAATCCCTTTAAAACGTCTTTAACGGAGATTTGCAACATTACGTTTACTCCTCCTTCAAGATCCAGACCTTTTTGAAGTTGTTTTTCTCTAACTTCATGAAAAGTATGTCCTAAATAAACTTCTTCATTTGCTATAGAATCAAGAAAATGAGCCTCTTTTGTAAGGTCTCCCTGAGCAAATTCCTTTGCTTTTTTCTCATAATGATTCGTAACAAAGGTGAATGAAAGTTGATAAATACATACCAGCGCAAAAATAATTGCAATAAACTTTACGAGTCCTTTATTCTGCATTATTACTAAAAATTAATTAATTTATTTATTTGCTTATTAGACCAATAGCGAGAGGCTTTTTTCTAATAAACGGACAAATATAAAACTTCAATAAAGATTAACCAATAAAATAAATCATTATATTTTTGATTTTATTAAGAAATATAACATCTTTTGAGGCATTAAAATAACATAAGCCATAATCGGGGAACAGAAAAAAAAGAAAATTGAGTAATATAGTATGAATTTTCTGTTGTTGATTACAACTTTTTCAAGCAGTTGAATATAATAAAAGGACAAAATATAACAGTAAAATGTGCCTATAAAAAAAGTCCCATGAGAAAAACTCATGGGACTTTTTTATCTTGATTCACGATTAGGCATCTATTCGCGCGTATGTTGCATTTTTCTCGATAAAATCTCTACGTGGCGGAACTTCATCTCCCATTAACATGGAGAATACACGATCTGCTTCAGGTAAACTGTCAATAGTAATCTGACGCATTGTTCTGTGCTCCGGATTCATGGTTGTTTCCCATAACTGTTCAGCATTCATCTCACCTAAACCTTTATAACGCTGTACGTTTGCTCCTCCGCCCATCTGTTCCAATAAAGCTATACGCTCTTCTTCATTCCAAGCATATTCTTTTTTGGTTCCTTTTTTAACAAGGTATAATGGCGGTGTAGCAATGTACACATATCCTTTTTCTATTAATTCACGCATATAACGGAAAAAGAAAGTAAGGATTAAAGTAGCGATATGACTACCATCGACATCGGCATCACACATGATGACTACTTTGTGATAACGTAATTTTTCGAGATTAAGAGCTTTACTGTCTTCTTCGGTTCCGATCGTTACTCCCAAAGCGGTAAAGATATTTTTAATTTCTTCGTTTTCAAAAACTTTGTGGTGCATCGCTTTCTCAACGTTAAGTATCTTACCTCTAAGCGGCATAATTGCCTGAAAATTTCTATCACGACCTTGTTTTGCAGTTCCACCTGCAGAATCTCCCTCGACAAAGAAAATCTCACATTTTTCAGGGTTCTGTTCAGAACAATCCGACAATTTACCAGGTAAACCTCCTCCCGTCATAACGGTTTTGCGTTGAACCATTTCCCGTGCTTTCTTAGCTGCGTGGCGTGCCTGAGCGGCTAAGATTACTTTTTGTACTATGGTTTTTGCGTCATTTGGATTTTCTTCCAGATAGTTTTCCAGCATTTCAGAAACTGCCTGTGATACAGGAGAAACAACTTCTCTGTTTCCTAATTTGGTTTTGGTTTGTCCCTCAAACTGAGGCTCCATTACTTTAACAGATACAATAGCTGTAAGCCCTTCACGGAAGTCATCTCCACTGATTTCGAACTTTAATTTATCTAATAATCCGGAAGCATCTGCATATTTTTTCAGGGTACGGGTCAATCCCATACGGAATCCCTGAAGATGCGTTCCTCCTTCATGTGTATTGATATTATTTACATAAGAAAAAATATTTTCTGAATAACTGTCGTTGTAGATCAGGGCTACTTCAACCGGAATTTCTCCTTTTTCATTTTCCATACTGATGACGTGGCTGATGATTGGCACACGGTTTCCGTCCAGAAATTTCACATATTCTTTCAATCCTTCTTTTGAATGAAAAGTCTCTGCTTTTGCCTGTCCGTTTTCATCAATTACCCTAAGATCTGTAAGGGTAATGGTAATTCCTTTATTCAAATAAGACAGTTCTCGTAATCGAGCTGCCAACGTATCATAAGAATACTCTAATGTTTGGGTAAAAATAGTACCATCCGGCTTGAAAGTGACTTTAGTTCCGGTTATCGCCGTTTCACCGATAGGTCTTGCAGGGTATTCTGCTTTACCTCTCGCATATTCCTGCTCCCAGATTTTACCATCACGGTGTACTTCAGCTCTTAGATGGTCTGAAAGAGCATTTACAACAGAAACACCAACACCGTGAAGTCCACCCGAAACTTTATACGAGTCTTTATCAAACTTACCTCCGGCTCCGATTTTGGTCATGACTACTTCAAGAGCAGAAACACCTTCTTTTTTGTGTAAATCTACTGGAATACCACGTCCGTTATCCTGAACCGTTACAGAATTATCTTGATTAATGATTACCTGAATAGAATCACAATATCCTGCTAATGCTTCATCAATTGAGTTATCAACTACCTCATAAACCAAATGGTGTAAACCTCTGACACCAACGTCTCCAATATACATCGACGGACGCATTCTTACGTGCTCCATCCCTTCTAATGCCTGTATACTGTCGGCAGAATAAGTATTCTTTTTTACTTCTTCACTCATAATTTATAATAAAACTATATTTTTCTTGCTTTAACAAGCAAATATACAAAAAATAAGCTTCTTCTGCAACTCTTAAAACGCATTAAACAACGTATTTAAGCGTTTTTAAAGAATATTTTCTATTGTATAGATTACCTCATTAACCGAAACCTTGTCGTGCAGTTTTTTACCCATCAACTGGCTTCCTAAAGGAGAGTGTACTGAGACGGCAAAAACGTTTGAGCCGTCAATCACAACTTTGGGTAATGCTTCACTGATAAAAATCAACAAGCCGTTTGTTTGTACAAGACTTCCCAAAACAATTGTTTCAGAAAGCATATTAATATCAATCTTCTGAAGTTTTTGTTTCTGTAGGTTATATTCTGCCAGTTTATGATTGAGCTTTTCCTGTTCTAAATGCATCATAGAAAGAGCGGTTTCGTGTTTATCTCCGGCAGAACTTTTAGCATCATTTTGTGCATCAGAGGCCAAACCGGCAATCATATCCTGAAACGCATCTATTTTGTCCTGAAGTAATTGCTGATGCAAAGAAACCAATCGTTGTTTGAATGTATCCATTGTTACAATAATTAAAAAAAAAGACCCTATAATTGGGTCTTTTATTATGATATATATTATTTTTTAGAAATCAAATTTATACATAGCCCCCAGCATTACCTGTATTCCCTGTACCTGATAACTTTTCCACTGTTGGTATTTCTGGTCAAATAAATTATTTCCTTTGATAAAAGCGGTCCATTTGTCTGTAGGTCTGTATCCTACATAAGCATTTACATCTGCATAGCTTTTGAGTTCTATAGTATTGTTTACGAAATCAACTCCATTGTTGCTGAATCCGGACAGATCAAAGCGTTGACCTACATAATAAATCTGCGTTCCGGCAAACCATTGTTTATTGAAGTCGATATGTATTTTACCACCAATGCGGGCATCCGGAAGGTTATATGCTTCTCCCAAAACATCCATCTTATATTTGTTATACTCCCCTGAAAAAGCAATGGTTACATTTTCAGAAAAATCAAGATTTATTTCTCCAAAAGCACTGAAAGTATTTACCAGATCATAGGTTGTCTTAAAAGAATTTCCATACTGGTATCCTTCTCTGTTTGACAGAGCATAATTCATAGGATTAGAAACAAACATCATTTTATCTTCTTCAGATTTGTATGATAAACGGATATTATAAGAAGCATTATGGTATAACTTACCTTTCAGACCCGCATACAAATCATATAACTGGCGCGTAGGGCGAATTTCAAAAACAGGAGCGATAAACGGATTGACTTCCGAAATATCTGCATATGAATTCTGTGTAAAACCACCGTCAGCTCCGGCATAAGCAATAACAATATCTTTGACCAGATCTATATTAGCCTTTACCTTCGGATAAATTAATACGGTATTTTCACTGTCTCCGTTAGATTTACCGATAATAGATCCGACACCAGCTCCCAACTGTATATTATAGTTATCTCCGTCAAAACGAATGCTTGGCTCAACAGATAATCCCAAAAAAGAATATTTGTCAGCATTGCCGTTTACAGCACTAGTTCCAAATGTGGTATTCAGATAATCTGCATTTAATACGACATTAATGGTTTGATTTTCGAGTTCAATATTGAATTTAGGCTTAATATAGAATCTGTTTTCCTTGGCATCAAACTTATCCCAGAAGTACTTATACAGCACATCAACCGATTCAAAAACCCCGACATTATTCTCAAATTTACCGGCAGCATGTATATTGGTATATTCGTTTTTCACATCAATATCCGCAAGATTTATACCTGAAAAATTATATTCATCTTTTGCCAATCCATACCAGTTGAACTGGTTGCGATTTACTCCAAAATTCAAATTCCAGTTATTATCTGTATTTTTACTCCCAAGTGTTAAATCTAAACCTGTTTTAGCATATTTATCATCCAGATCAATGTTTTTGATACCGCCCGATGAGGATAGATGGCTTAAAATTCCACCTACATACATATTGTTATCCAGTTTTTCTACAATACCGAGTTCTCCGTTAAAAGTACCGTAATTTCCATAACTCAGCATGGCATAATTGTTATAAAAACGGTTTAGAGTATCATTATCTACAGTAGCAGCTTCTCCCTTGTCAGGAGCAAAAGTTGAGGCTACCGGAAATGAAAAAATGGTATATTTTATTGGTTTTTTCTGATTGTTATCTTCATCATCTAACGAAGGAAGATCTTTTATTTTAAAGGCGTCATTTACTGAAGCCTGATACGGAGACACGAGAGTTACTCTTTCGGTTCCGATATTTTCTTTATTTTTTTCCTGAGCATTTGCAATTCCGGAAAATAACATCACAAATGCAGCGCTTGTATATAGAGACTTTTTCATTCTACGATCTTTATTATTTTACGGAGGAATTACGTTTTGATTCTTCGGATTTAATTTTTGCCAGTTCTGCTTTTGCCTCAGCTACAACATCTGAATAAGAAGTAAAATTCGAAATTACATTTTCTAACACATAAGTAGCCTGATAGCTATCCTTTAATCCGTAAAAGTTTTTTGCCATTACAATCAGTCCTTTTGCTCCGAAATATTTATAGCCGGAATAATCTTTTGCCAGTTTTTGTATCACTGCGTTTGATTCACTGTATTTTTTATCTGAATTTTTGAAATAAGCATCATAATAAATTGCCTCAGCTGCCAATTCTCCACTCGAAGATTTTTGTAAATCAGCGTAGGCCTTTCTGGCTTTGGTTACATCACCTGCAGCAAAAGCAGCTCTGGCAACTATTACCTGAGCATCTCCTTTCATGCGTTTGTCTGATTTACTGTTTGCCAATACTTTATCAGCATAGGCTACTGCTGATGTGTAATCATCACTATCGTAATAGATACGCATCAGATTAGACTGCGCAAATAATTTATTCTGATCATAACTGGCTCCTTTTTCTAATTGTTTTAATAAAGAAGTTGCTTTCTCATTATTCTTTTCAGAAAGATAGATGGTAGCTAATCGCATCAGCGATGCTTCTGTATATTCACTTTGCGATTTACTCAATACAAATTCATAATGCGGGATCGCATTCTTATTCTGGCCATCAGAAACGTATAATTCTCCGAGATTGAAATGCGCTTTTAAAGCATTTAATCCTGTAGGATACGTTTTAAGATACTCGTTGAATCCTGAAATTGCCTGCTTATTATTATTCTGTACAAACTGTTTTTCTGCAGCTTCGAAAGAATCATTGTCGAGATCCGTATTGGAAATATCAACAAAATCAAGGTTTTTAACCCAGGCAGCAAATTCGGCTGTATTACCTGAATCAACATAAATCAGACGCGCACTTTGCACTGCTTCGACTGCATCAGGCGAACCCGGATATTCTGCAACAACTTTTTTATAACGCTCTAACGCTTTTGTATTGTCTTTGCCATTGTAATAAATCAATCCCTGACGTAACATTGCTTTTGAAACATATGAACTGGAAGGATAGGTAGCAATCAGTTTATTAAAAGCTGTGATCGCTTCACTGTTTTTATTTTCGTTGGCATAGGTATTTCCTAATTCATAAAGGGCATCATCTGCATACGATGACTGCGGATAGGAAGTGATGAATTTATTTAAATCCTGAATCTTGGTGTCTGTACGACCTACAAATCCGTAAGAAATAGCTTTTTGATATAAGGCATAATCAACATCTGCGGTCTTTGAGTCAATTACTTTGTTATATGCTTCCATAGCCGGCCAGTATTTACCATCTACAAAATAGCTGTCAGCCATTCTCAGATAGGCATCATTCTTTTTAGCTCCGTCAGAAGCTGTTTTTGTATAAGCATCAAAATGTTGAGCGGCATTGGTGTAATTTTTTAGTTTAAAAGCTGCGTACCCTAAACTATAATTAAGTGTTTTCGCCTCCGGTGTTTTTTCAGCCTGTGGTAACCCTGAAAAAGTTTTGAAAGTATTATACGCATCGGAAAAACGATTAAGTGCATATTCAGCTTCGCCTCTCCAATAAGTAGCTCGTGATACGAATCGATTGTCCTGACGTTCAGCTATAGATTTATTAAAGAAATCAAGTGCCTGACTGTATTTACCTTCTCCGTATAATTCTACTCCGCGGTAAAAAGTTACTTTCTGATAGGCGAGTTTATTAGAAGGCGTTCTGTTTTTTTCCAGTAATGCCAATGCTTCTTTATAATTTTTTGAAGTTATATAAGAATCAATAAGCAGGTCATTAATTTCTTCTTTATAAGCGGTATTCGGATATTTTGCAAGAAACGAAGTCAGAATCTCAGGAACGCTCACATAAGGGTTTCCGATTTCATAACTCAATTTAGCATAGTTTACATAAGCATCTTCCTGAATTTTAGTATTAAAACTCATCTCAGAAGCATTTTTGAAAGCATTTAATGCCTCGGTCTTCATATCAGACTTCAGATAACTCTCTCCTAGATGGTAATAGGCATTCTGTGCTACTGCATCTGAACCTCCGATGATTTTATTGAATTCCGCTATGGCTTTGTTATATTGTTTTTGCTGATAATACGTATACCCCAACTGGTAGAAATCAGTATTGTTCCAACGGCCGTTTTTACCTTTATATGCCAAGAGATACGGCAAAGCTTCATCATATTGCTGTAGATTGAAATAGCTCTCCCCTATTATTTTAGAAAGTTCTGACTGCTCTTCTTCCGTTGCTTTTGGTAATTGTGATTTTGCATCTTTGATGGCTTGTTCAAAATTTCCGGATTTAAAATTCATATCCGATTTGAAATAGCCCATCTTTTCATTATACTTTTCCTTATCTGCTACTTCACCAAAGTATTCTTTTGCCTGAGAGTATTCATCTTTAGAATAAGAAATATATCCAAGATAGTATTTTGCCTGATGTCCGTATTCTTCGGAGTCTTTGATTTCAGTAAATAAAGCTTTTGCTTTATTATAATTTTTAGCATCAAAAGTAGCATAAGCCGTTTGAAATTTGACTCTTTCTCTTACTGCAGGAGCCAAAATATTTTCATTGATCTTACTGGAATATTGCAAGGACTCTGCATACATTCCTTTTTTGAAATAGTAATCGCTAATATCTACATATGCCTGTGCCTGCTTGGAGCTTGTCGGATAATTGTAGACAAATTGATTTATTTTTTCTTCTGCTCCGTCCTGCCCGAGACGAATGGCACAATTGGCAATATAATAAGCACATTCTGCCTGAATCTCATCATTTGTATTTTTGATGCGTACTTCATCAAAGAGAATTTGTGCAATACCGTATTGTTGTTCGTTATATAAAGCCACGGCTCTTTCAAACTTTGCATTTGCATCTGTATAAATCGCAGATTGTTGTGCATTTGCGTGCAAGGAACCCAAAGCAAGGGATAAATAAAATAAATTATTTAATTTACGCATTGTCAATTTTTTTTAACTTCAAATATATCAAATATATGTAGGTAATAACGTGGTTTGTGAAATATTATTACTTTTTTTTATTCGAAAAAATCCATTTTAAAACTCAACCTATTGCTTATTCCTATTCAAATCCTCATCATGAAAAATGTTTTTATCGTATTGTTTTCAAAAAAAGAAAATAACTTGCTATTTTTACATAAAATTTCTACAAAATGTCAAATACAATTTTAGCATTACAAGGCGTTACTATCTATCAGGAAAATAATCCGGTTTTATCTAATGTTTCATTAGAAGTCAAAAAAGGAGAATTCATCTACCTTATCGGAAAAACAGGTTCAGGAAAAAGTAGCTTTATGAAAACCTTGTATGCCGATTTATATCTGACTAACGGAGAAGGACATATTGTAGATTTTGATCTTAGAACCTTAAAAGAACATCAGATTCCTTTTTTAAGAAGAAAAATAGGTATTGTATTTCAGGATTTCAAATTATTACCCGATCGTAATATCTATAACAATCTGCGCTTTGTACTCAAAGCAACGGGTTGGAAAAATGAAGCAGAAATCAGAACCCGAATTGAAGAGGTTCTGGAACGTGTAGGTATGCTAAACCATAGCCAAAAAATGCCACATCAGATATCAGGTGGTGAGCAACAGCGTGTAGCCATTGCCAGAGCATTATTGAATGATCCTGAGCTGATTCTTGCAGATGAGCCTACAGGAAATCTCGATCCGCAAACAAGTGTAGAGGTAATGGAAGTACTTCAAAAAATTAATCAAAACGGAAGAACCATTTTAATGGCGACTCATGACTATGCTTTATTGCTCAAATATCCTGCTAAAACACTCAAATGTGAAAGCGGAAAAATATTTGAAGTAGTACAAAAAACGGTGTAAGTGTATATATTTTTAAAAAAAATAACTAAAAAGTTAATTCCAAAAAGCATTTTATACAGGAATGAATTTTTATTTAGAAAACTTATTTATTTAAAATATAAAGGAAACAATTATCATTGTAACGCTTGTAATGCCCGGTTAAAAAAATTCATTCCGATTACTGATGACCTTCTATGCCCGGCTTGTGGAAGTAGAAGCAGGACAAGACTATTGTGGCAAATACTAAAAGAAAAGCACCTGATAAAAGGTACAATACTTGATTTCTCACCCCCTCGTATTATTTATAGAAATTTAAAAAAGCATACAGGGATTGAATATTACTCTTCAGATTTCGAAAACGAATTTATAGCAGACTACCATTTTGATATTACTAAAATTGAAAAAGAAGCCAATAGCTTCGATTTGATTATGTGTTTCCATATTCTTGAACATATTTCTAATGATGAAAAAGCCATCAATGAATTATATAGAGTGCTTAAAAAAGAGGGAATCGGGCTCATACAAACCCCTTTTAAAGAAGGTGATATCTATGAAGATTATACTATAGTCTCTGAAGAAGAAAGATTAAAAGCTTTTGGTCAGGAAGATCATGTACGCGTATATTCTGTCAAAGGTCTGACGGAACGTCTGGAAAAATCCGGTTTTAAAGTTACATCTATCGAACAACAACCCATACCCCATTTAGGTATCAATACAGAAACAATTCTCCTTGTAAAAAAATGATCTCTATTTTAATCCCAACCTATAATTATAATGTTTACGCTCTGGTTTCTGAAATTCATGAGCAATGTACAAAAGAAGGTGTCGTATTTGAAATCATTGTATATGATGACGCATCAGATACGTTTCAGGATGAAAATAATGCTATAAATACTCTGGATTATTGTTCCTATAAAATTCTCAATAAAAATATCGGGAGAAGTGCTATAAGAAACCTGTTAGCGGAGAATGCCTCTTTTCCATGGCTTCTTTTCTTAGATGCTGATGTTTTTCCGGATAAAAAAGATTTTATAAAAAATTATCTGACAGAATTAAGCAAGAATAAAGCTGAAGTGATTTATGGTGGAATTATATATCAGAAAAACAAACCGGAAGCAAAAAAACTATTGCGCTGGATATACGGAAATGAACGCGAAGCTTTGTCATTGAAAGACAGAGAAAAAAACATCTATCTAAGTTTTTTAACCTTGAATTTTTTGATTCAAAAACAAGTATTCAAAAGAGTGCATTTTAATGAAGAAATACCAAATTTAAGATATGAAGATATGCTTTTTTCTTATGATCTGATGGTCAATAAAATTACGGTCATGCACATTGATAACGTAGTTATTCACTATGGAATTGAAAACAGTGAACTTTTCTTAAAGAAAACGGAAGAATCATTGATCGGCTTGTCATTTTTATTGAATCATGATTACATACCGGTCAACTATGCTTTGATTACCCGGGTTTATGCTTCATTAAAGAAAAAAAGACTGCTATGCATACCTAACTTTTTTTATACATTGTTTGAGAATAGATTTAGAAAAAACTTGAAAGGGAAACACCCTAAATTATGGGTTTATGATTTATATCGCTTAGGCTATTTTATTTCTCTGAATAAAGCATCCCAATAAGACATAATAATTTCTAATTTATAGAGATCTGAGGTCTGCTTAGCATTCTGCCCCATTTCTTTTCTCAGAATGCTATTTTTTATTAGAGTATCAGTAGCTTCCACAAACTCCGCTTCGTTTGCAACTCCGAAGCTATTTCTTTTATTTAAAAAATCACCATTACCAATATCGTTATAGTATACTATTGGCAGACAACATTGCATAGCTTCTAAAAAAACCATTCCGAAAGATTCTGAAAAAGAGCCATGTAATAAAAAATTTGCCTCTAAGTATTTTTCTTTGATTTGTGCTGTAGGTGGAAAAACATATACGTTTTTTTGCAGATTATAAGATGCTATTACTTCATGTATATCATATTCTTCCGATGCTTCTCCATATATCTCTAATACATACTCAGGATGTTTATCTGTAATTTTCTTCCAGCCACTTAACAAGCGATCATAGCCCTTTAAGGATATCAGACGCCCAACTGCTATTGCTTTTTTATGATTTAATGCATTATCATTTTCCACATAAAACGATAACGGATTTGGAATAACTAATTGCTTAGAAAGATTTATATCCGGCAAAACAAATTCATCTCTTAAAACTACTACCCTCTGATACTTCGACAAATATTTATCAATAAAAAAATTATTCATATATTTTTTTATTCCTTGATACCCTGTTTTATAAAAATGTTTGGGACTTGCATGAAGCTCATATATACAAGGAATCGAATCGGGTACCCATTCCCTTATAAAGAGTCCTTTTATACCATTGTCAGTTACCAAGACAATATCAGGCTGAATCTCATTTATCTTCTTTTTACTTTCCTTTTTTAACTGTAACAAACTCATAAATCCATTTACCTTTATTTCAGAAAAATGAATCTTTACTTTGTCTGAAAAACTAAAAAAAGGAAGTTGCTGGGTATCATTAGTAGATATGATGTGTACTTTATAGCCCAAAACATCTGCAAGAAAGTTTACTTTCAAAGATAAGACCCGTGATACACCTCCGGAATCCGTTATTTTTGAAACAAAATACAGTAATGTTTTCATGACATATTCATTAATTCTATCCATTGTTTTCCAATAGCTTGTAAATCGAATTTTTGTACAGATATCTTGGCATTTTTTTTACAATATGCTAAAAGTTTTTCTTCAGTCATCATACGATCCATCGATTGGGTAAGAGCCGTTATATTCTGATTTTCAACAAGCAAACCATTGTATTCATGTTGAATAATTTCGTCAGGTCCAGAGATACAATCATAAGATACAACAGGAGTTTCACAAGCCAGACATTCTATCAGTACATTAGGCAGCCCTTCAAATGCACTACATAATACTAAAAATTTTGCCTGTCGCATATACGCATATGGGTTGGATTGAAACCCTGTAAAATACACCTTATTATCACATCCCAGTTGCTGTGCTAATTCTTTATATTCATCCATCAAAACGCCTTCTCCGCAAATAACTACAGGCCATTTCTTACAGGAAGCGGAATATGCCTTTATTAAATGATCAATTTGTTTGATCCGATTTTCCATTTGTGCAACAATAAGAATAAAAGGATTTCTTATATCAATTGGTTGCTCCATATAGTGAAATACTTTTTCGAAATCAACCGGATTATAGATGAGCCGCAGATTATTAAAATTATATTCTTTCTGTAGTTTTCGATGAATGAATTCCGTTATCGTGATAATTGAAAAAGCTTTTTTATAAATAGCATCCGCCCATCTTCTATTTATGGGGATATAGTGATCAATAGCAGAACTGTGGATCGTTAGAATCACAGGTGCATTATACACCCATCTTGCTATTAGCAATTCCTGAAACCTTTTGGTACGAAATCTAAAATCTATTATATAATCAAATTTGTTTTTTCTAAAATAAACGAATAAAGCTTTTAAGCGTGTAAAACGGCCAAACCAGCCCTCATTAGACTTGTATTGCTGTGTAGAGAAAACAGTCCCTTTAAAATCGTATCCGACCTCATCAATTACTGTCACAATATGTACATCTATACCACAGGCATCAAAATATTTAGACAGATTAGCCATTACCCGCTCTGAACCACCACCACCTAACCTGTACGCTACCAAAGCAATCTTGTATTTTTTTTGTAACTTAGTCATTGATTGAATACATTTGAGCAAAATATTTTCTATATGGAATCAGATCCATTGGTTACCGTTATCTGTCTTTGCTATAATCATGAAGCTTTTGTCATTAAAACAATTGACTCTGTTCTTAATCAGACCTATAAAAATATTGAAATCATACTTATCGATGATTTTAGTACTGATATGTCTGTAAATGTAATTGAAAAATATCTTTTAGAGAAATCGGTTTCTATTAATTTTATAAAAAACACCACCAACTTAGGGCTTACTAAAACGTTTAATAAAGCAGTTACATATGCAAAAGGAAGTTTTTTGATTGACCTTGCCTGTGACGATGTATTGCTTCCCGACTGTGTTGAAAGACAAATTCAAACTTATAATGAAAATGATATTTCAGAAACAGCCATTGTTTTTGGAAATGCTCTCAATATAAATGAAGAAGGAAATTTTCTCTCTTATTTCTTTGAAGTAGATGAAAATAAATTTGTAAACGATAAGGTTTTACATCACACAAGTTATACAACTATTCTTAATTCCGGAAAAACTTTTTGTTCTGTAAGCGCTATGCTGAACCGACAAATTTTTGATATTTTGGGTGGCTATGACGAGAATCTTGCTTTTGAAGATTTAGATTATTGGCTACGGGCTTCAAGAAAGTATAATATTGTTTTTATTGACCGTCCTCTGATTTGCAAAAGAAGAGTTATTAATTCTCAAGGCTCACAATTTCATATTAAATCCTCTTTTTCAGATAAAATGGACCATTCAAACCTTTTAATTTTAAAAAAAGCATTGAAGATGAACAGAAACTCAGAAGAACATAAAAATCTTTTGAAACGAGTCAATTATTCACTTGATAAAAGTTTACACGCATACAAATGGGGTATTGCTTTTCAATATGCGCTGCTAAAAATAAAATGCCATTACAAAATCTGGAATGCTTGAATCGCTATAAGCTCTTTTTAAACAAATCAAAATCCCGGATATAATCATTTTCGTCAAATTCTCCGGAAGAAACAACCAGACAAACAGCTCCTGATGAAAAATTTCTTAATTCTCTCCAGGTATTATTGGCAACATATAATCCGCGGTTGGGCTTATTCAGTGTAAACACTTCTTCTTTACCATTTTCATTGAGAATAACGTCAAAACTGCCCGATACCGGAATGATAAATTCTTCCTGAATTTTGTGGGAATGTCCTCCTCTTTCAGCACCACTGGGAACATCATACAGAAAGTAAACTCTTTTGACACTAAAAGGAATAACATCCTTTTCAATAACGGATAAGTTTCCGCGTGGATCTTCTATTTTAGGTAAATCGATTAATTTACTTCTCATTAAAATGTAAGGGTTAAATAGGTTTCCAATTCTTTTTCTTCCGTATGCCAGTCTCTGGTAACGTGTTCTTTAAGTAATTTTGCAGGAATACCTCCGATAATAATATGACTGCCAAATTTACAATAATTTTTATTACACAGCGAGTGAGAGGCTACCATACAATAATCAGGGGTTACCGTTTTTCCGGATAAAGTACTACGGGCACCGATAAAATTATAATTCCCCACCACTATATCACTCTCTCTCTCATACACTTCATTAGTGTCGGTATTTTTTATATAATGAAAATTAGTATCTATGATCTGGCATTCTGATCCGAACTGAACAAAATTTCCAAATTGTATTTTTTTGTAAGCAATAATTCTTGTATCCGTAGCAAATGAATTGATATTTCCGAACATCACTTTTGCCTGGCGGTGTACAAATAACTTAAAATCAATTCCTAATTGTACACGACCATGAAATTCCAAATCACCCAACAAATGTAATTCGGCAGTACCTTTACTTTTAGTGAATATTTCGTATTTCTGCCCTAAACCGACAAGTCCGAATCGAACAGGTGTCTTAAAGATAAAGTTGCCTTCAAGACTCGTTATTTTTAAACGTCCAAATACGATTACAGGTAATTTTAAAGCCTCTTTAAACGGTAATTTTTTAAAATTGATATAAAGCGTCTTATACCAATTGACTGATAAAATAAAACGTATTTTTGAGTTGATCTTTAAATGTAATTTACTCACCTTTTGATTTTTTTATCCAATGTAAAACATTTGTCACTTTTATCAGCCTATGCAGGCAATAAATAATTCCCATAGCAGCAACAATATACTGCAAAACTTTTGAAACTGCATTCTCAGTAAACTGGCAGATAACAACTGAAAAAGTAAATAAAACGCTGATTACTATTATTGTTTTTGATGCCTTATCTAATACAAAACCATATTTCTTTTTTACAAAGTAATAAATATAAAAAGAAAAAAACATGTATTGTAAAAATACAGCCATGCCAATACCTATAAGCTGAAACTCTTTAAATAAAAAATAGGTAAAACCTAAAATCAAAGCATCACTTACAATATTTTGTATAAAATAATGCCGTGTATCTCCTTTACCCAATACCATATATCCCATCGGATAATTAATTGTTTTACAGATAATGGATAATAAACCAAAAAGAAGAATTTCCTGAACCGGTAAAAAAGCTGCTGAAGATAATAAAATAATGATATAGGGAGCCATACAGTACATAATCAAAACCAAAGGAGTTGCTACAAGCAATCCCAACTGTATCTGAGCATTTACCAATTCATTCACATCTTCCGAAACAGTCATCTTTGAAGAAAGTCTCGGAAAAAAATCAGCTGCCAATGAAGTAAAAATCACTCCGAAATAAGACAGCAGATAAATGTTAGCTGTTTCATAGTACCCTAAAATAGCTATGTCATCACTTGTATACAACAGATATTGCCGTAAAATATAGAAACATACCAACCCAAATACTCCATTTAGAGCTAACAAGATTCCCGAAGAAATGAGTTTTTTTCCATAATCACTTATCTGTGCTTTAGATAATTTCACATTTGTCAATCCTAACTTTCTCAGAAAAGACAGATGAACAACAAGCGAAATAAACGAGCTCAATAAAAAAGACGGAACAATACCTTCAATACCTAAAAAATAGTAACAACTTATCGTACTGAGCGTTATAAACCCTAAACTCATCAACTGATAGTTAATAAGTTTTTTTATTTCATTCAATCCCTGCATGATGACTGTGGCAGCATTTACTATCGCCTGGAAGATAAAATAAAGAGAAAGCAATCTGAAGTACTTCGTATAAGAATCATCTCCAAAGGTTAACATACTGAGTTTTTCTGCAAATATGATACTTATAAGGGCGGCCAAAACACCAGCCGCCATCATCCAGATGAGTTGTAGCTTTGCAATTTGAGCCGTTTTAGAAGCATCATCTTTGTTTTGCGCAATGGCTTTGGTACCTATTACTGACATTCCAAAAGAAGACCCCTGTGTTATAAGACCCAACGTATTGTCTACAAGTCCGATAATTCCAATACCCACAGGTCCCAAAAACACAGAGGCGCATTTCACAGCAACCACCTTACAAATCATGCGCAATACCTGAGTGGTACCAAACAGGCTCATGGATTTGAATAATATGTTATGGGATTTATTATTTATCATTTACTATGCTGCAACCAATTTCTTCATAGGTTTGTTTAAATTTTTTATACCATTCTTTCCACAAGAAATATAAATGCTGATCTGAAGTATAGTGCAACAAAACTTTTTCAATCCATGCATCCGGTATATCATTCTGAAAGTCTTTTAATTCATACATTTCATCCGCATACCACGCTTTATTTAATAACGCATTGAGCTGATATACATCAAATTCATTTTTCAAATGTTCTTTATTCTGTGAAGAAGCAGTTGTTTTATAAGATGCTTTTATAATTTCATTGAACGAATGTCCAACCTTTAACTCTATTTTTTTACGTGCTTTCAGTAATTGATGTATCTGAGAGAGTTCATTAACCGTTTTTTGTTTTTGACTCCAGCAGGCACTGTAATAATCTTTTGAAAATGCGCCGCCTGCGACAATATATATCTGATAATAAGCCAACAGTAAATCATCACAGTTAATCCCCAAACGTTTAGCTATTGAGTATACTTTATACTTATTTTCAATAAAGAATCTTTTAAAATGTACCGCTTTATAAGTAGTTAGTTTTGGCGCTGTAATCCAAAAGGTGGATTCCTGCTGAATAATAAACGGTGAAATGAGTTTGTTATTATCAAGCCACATAAATTTCACCATCGACATATGCTGCTCAGAAAGATTTTGATGTACTATTTTAAGATCAATAAAATCTGTAAACCACATATCATCTTCTAATAAAATAAAATAAGGAGTTCCTTTTTCAATACACTCTTTCCAGAGAGCAGCGGGTATTTCTTTTTTTGGATATCTGCCTGCCAGAATATCAGCAGATTTTTCAGCATAATTTACTGAAAATTCAAAACATACCTCAGGATATTTATTTTTAAGCTTTTCGATATAAATTTGCGGAGTTCCGTCATCCATAACCACAATACGGGTAAAGTTGACCGCATAGTGATAAATACTTGCAATACATCTGTCAAGTAAAAAAGGGCGGTTAAATGATTTTATAAAAATATCCATAAAAATCAGTATTCGTTCACTACCGCTATAACTTTTTCAATCTGTTCGCTGGTCATCATCGGATAAAGCGGCAAGCTTACAACCTGCTCATGAATCAGCTCGGTTATCGGAAGTTCTAAAGAAGCATATTCTGAAAACGCTTGTTGCTTATGTGGTGCTATTGGGTAATGAACCAATGTCTGAATGCCCCTTTCAAGTAAAAACAGCTGAAAAGCTTCCCGATCTTCTGTACGAACCACAAATAAATGAAATACATGATTTTCAGTACCATCATAGGAAGGAAGCATCACTTTCGGGTTTACAATTTCTTTGAGATACTTTTTAGCAATACCTCTCCTTTTTTCATTATCAAAATCAAGATCCGGAAGCTTTAAAGAGAGAAATATAGCCTGAATATCATCTAATCGGGAATTGATTCCTTTATAAATATTGTGATACTTCATTTCTGATCCATAATTTCTCAATGCAGTAATACAATTTGCCAAATCATGGTCATCGGTTGTCACCGCTCCTCCATCTCCGAGACAGCCTAAATTTTTACCCGGATAAAAACTGAATCCGGCAGCATTTCCTATAGCACCGGCTTTTTTGTTTCCAAAAACTGCTCCGTGTGCCTGAGCTGCATCTTCGATAAGCAAAAGACCGTATTCTTTTGCAAAATTAACGATACGTTCCGCATCAGTCACCTGTCCATAAAGATGCACCATCAAAATCGCTTTTACTGACTGTGTCATAGCTCCCTGAACGGCATCAAATGTGAGGTTATAATTATTGAAATTAGTTTCTACCAAAACCGGTTTCAGCCCTGCATTAATAATCGATAAAATACTGGCAATATACGTATTTGCCGGTACAAGAACTTCATCTCCATCTTTGAGCTTGCCAAGAATTTTATACGCATTAAATATTAACGTAAGTGCTTCAAGTCCATTTCCTACTCCCATACAATGATTTACACCACAATATGTAGCAAATTTCTTTTCAAAAGAACTGAGTTCTTCACCGAGTATATAACGAGACTTTTTGAAAAAGCCTTCAAGTCTGTTGAGAAATGGTTCCTGATAAGGCTCATTTATCTTATGAAGATCTAAGTAGGGAATCATATAAAAATAGTATCTAAGAGATGATAATTATTACAATCAAACTTAATAAATTCCTGAACAACAATTTGTGCTCCGAATTTTTCTTTCCAAAACAACAATCCCTGATTGATGTTGCGCCCTTCCTTTTCATTTGAAATTCCAAAATCAAAGTACAGTTTATCATTTGAATATTCTTCAATAAGAGCCGAATAAAGAAAATCAAGTACTCCGGTTGTTTCCACTTCATGATCAATGCTGATGTATTGAGCGTGTACTACCCGATTTGTTACGAATAGAGTAGTTCCCGCAATTACTTTCTGATCTTCGAGTACATTGAACTGAAAAATATTATTTGGGAACCGTTTTTTTAAAAGTTGTATTTCATCTATAGAATGGACAGGTTTCTTTCCGAACTTCTGCATCAGATTGGATTCCAGAATATTTTTCCAAAAAACGTCCATATCTCCTTCCCTTTCAATCTCCAAGCCTCTTCTCTGAGCATTATTTATATCTCTTTTTACAGATTTTGACACTGTAAAAAGTCTGTCGAGTCTGATCACTGAACACACATCTTTCCGGATAACTTCTGCCTTCATTATAAAAGCAAGATATTTCATTTCATCCGAAAACTGCTCCGTATAAAATGAAGGTATTTCTTTTATCATTAGCTCCTGTATACCCTGTGAATTAAGATAAACAAGAATAGCTCTGAAAGCAGCTGTAAAATCTGGCATTCGAATGCCGTTTTTAACCACTATGCCGCCATACGTAAGTCCCTGATGCGAATAAACACCAACTTCATTTTTGTTGGCAGGCAAAACAGCAATCAGCATTTCGTCTTTATATACCATCAAAGAAAAATCATCAAACCGGTCATTATGATATTCCATAAAATCACGGTCAAATAAAAAAGTAGCATTTTTAGCTTTTGCAACAAATTCATTCCATAAAGAATGGTAAGATGATTGGTATGGAACTACTTTAAAAATCAAGGTAAATAATATTTATGACGAAATAACGTAAAATCTATTAAAAAACATATAAAAGCCAGAACAATTTTTGCTCCTGAAATGTGAAACTTCTATATTTGCAAACATATTTTAATTTTTAAGATGATAAAAATAACTCTACCAGACGGTTCCGTAAAAGAGTTTGCTTCAGGAGCAACTCCACACGATGTCGCTTTAAGCATAAGCGAAGGTTTAGCGAGAAATGTAATTTCAGCAAGTTTTAATGGTACTACCATTGAAACGACGACACCTTTGACAACCGATGGAAGTTTGGTATTATACACATGGAATGATGCTGAAGGAAAAAAAGCGTTCTGGCATTCAACTTCCCACGTTATGGCACAAGCTTTGGAAGAGTTATATCCGGGAATTAATTTAACGATTGGTCCTGCTATAGACAATGGATTTTACTATGATGTAGATTTTGGAGACCGCAAAATCAGTGATGCTGATTTCAAAGAAATTGAAGACCGCGTATTAGCAATTTCCAAAGAGAAACATGATTTCAAAATGCGTTCAGCTACCAAAGCGGAAGCATTGGCTTTATATAAAAACAATCCATACAAAACAGAACTGATTGAAAATTTAGAAGATGGTACGATCACCTTTTGTGACCATGCTACTTTTACTGATTTGTGTCGCGGAGGACATATTCCTAATACAGGGATCATTAAAGCAATGAAAATATTAAACATTGCCGGAGCTTATTGGCGTGGGGATGAAAAAAACAAACAACTGACACGTGTTTATGGTATTTCTTTTCCAAAACAAAAAGATCTTACAGAATATCTGGCTCTTTTGGAAGAAGCTAAAAAACGTGATCACAGAAAATTAGGAAAAGAGCTTGATCTCTTCCATTTTTCACAACGTGTAGGTCAGGGATTGCCTTTGTGGTTACCAAAAGGAGCTGCATTACGTGACCGTTTGGAACAATTTTTAAGAAAAGCACAGAAAAAGGCAGGATATGAACAAGTAGTAACACCTCATATTGGGCATAAAGAATTATATGTTACTTCCGGTCATTATGCGAAATACGGTGCTGATAGCTTTCAACCGATACACACACCGGTTGAAGGTGAAGAATTCCTTTTAAAACCGATGAACTGCCCTCACCACTGTGAAATATATAACGCTCGCCCATGGTCTTATAAAGATTTACCAAAACGTTATGCAGAATTCGGTACTGTTTACCGCTATGAGCAATCAGGTGAATTACACGGGTTAACACGCGTTCGCGGGTTTACACAGGATGATGCACATATATTCTGTACACCGGAGCAATTAGATGAGGAATTCAAAAAAGTAATCGATTTGGTACTATATGTTTTTGGTTCTTTAGGATTCGAAAACTTCACCGCACAGGTATCTGTAAGAGATTTAAACAATCCGGATAAATACATTGGCTCTGTTGAAAACTGGGAAAAAGCAGAGAATGCTATCATCAGTGCAGCAAAAGACAAAGGTCTTAACTATGTAATTGAGAGTGGAGAAGCTGCTTTTTACGGACCTAAGTTAGACTTTATGGTAAAAGATGCCTTGGGAAGAAGCTGGCAGTTGGGAACTATACAGGTAGATTATAACTTACCGGAACGATTTGATTTGACTTACAAAGGTTCTGATGATAAATTACACCGTCCGGTTATGATCCACAGAGCACCATTTGGTTCCATGGAGCGTTTTATCGCTATTTTACTGGAACATACAGGTGGTAATTTCCCGCTTTGGCTGATGCCGGAACAAGCTATTGTATTGTCTTTGAGTGAGAAATATGAAAATTATGCAAAAAAAGTTTTAACTTTGCTGGAAAATAACGAAATTCGCGCTGTGATTGACAATCGAAATGAGACGATTGGTAAAAAAATCAGAGAGGCAGAAGTTCAAAAATACCCGTTTATGCTGATCATTGGAGAAGATGAGGAGAAAAACGGAACTGTTTCTGTACGAAAACATGGTGACTCGGGAAAATCAAATACAACTATGAAAATAGAAGATTTTGTTACCGTTATCCAGGAAGAGATTAACAAAACAATAAAGTCATTTTAGTTTAACCGCTTGGAAACAAGCATAATACTTTAACACCATAGCATTAAATAATAAAAGAAGAGGATATACACCTCGGGTTGAAAAAAAAGATTTGCACAAAATTAATAATGCAATTCGAGTTCCAGAAGTACGTCTTGTAGGCGATAATGTAGAAACTGGAGTATATAAACTTGCTCAGGCACTTCAAATGGCTGATGAGTTAGGTTTAGATTTGGTTGAAATTTCACCAAATGCAGAACCGCCTGTTTGTAAGATTATCGATTATAAGAAATTCCTTTACGAGCAAAAAAAGCGTGAAAAAGAATTAAAATCGAAATCAACTCAGGTAACTGTTAAAGAAATTCGCTTCGGCCCACAAACTGATGAACACGATTATGAATTCAAAAAGAAAAATGCTGTAAAGTTTTTGTCTGATGGTTCAAAATTGAAAGCATTTGTATTTTTTAAAGGCCGCTCGATTATTTATAAAGAGCAAGGACAAATTTTGCTTTTACGTTTGGCACAAGACCTGGAAGAATACGGAAAAGTAGAATCCATGCCTGTACTGGAAGGTAAAAGAATGACCATGTATATTGCTCCGAAAAAGAAAAAATAGTAAATAATATTGTTAAGTAAGATAACATAAATACCTAGGAACAAATGCCTAAAATGAAAACAAAATCTAGTGCTAAGAAACGCTTTCAAGTGACTGGCTCTGGAAAAATTAAAAGAAAACACGCTTTTAAAAGTCACATTTTGACGAAAAAAACGAAAAAGCGTAAGTTAGCTTTAACTCACTCTACTTTAGTACATAAAGCAGATGAGAGAAGCGTTAAAGAACAATTAAGATTAATGTAATCGTTCTTTCGGTTAAAACAATTTAATAACCCTGGAGTGGGCTGATAAAAAATTTAAATCACAAGTAATGCCTCGCATTCGCCCTACTACAAAAATTCAACAATTATGCCAAAATCAGTAAATTCAGTTGCTTCAAGAGCAAGAAGAAAAAGAATTTTGAAGCAAGCCAAAGGTTTCTTCGGAAGACGTAAAAACGTTTGGACAGTAGCTAAAAACGCGGTAGAAAAAGCAATGTCTTATGCTTACCGTGACAGAAAACAAAAGAAAAGAAACTTCCGTTCATTATGGATCATGCGTATCAACGCTGGAGCACGTTTACACGGAATGTCATATTCTCAATTCATGGGAAAAATTAAAGCAAACAATATCGAATTAAACCGTAAAGTTTTAGCCGATTTAGCTTTAAACCACCCTGAAGCTTTCACAGCTATCGTTAACAAAATTAAATAAACGTTTGTAAAACCAGTTTATCTTACTTAATAACATAAAAACCTACCTATTCGGTAGGTTTTTTTTATGAAACCGTTTGTTCAAAACACAACCAAGCAAAACATAATTAATATATTTGTAAAAAACCTTTTTAATGAACGATTTAAAAGCAATTATAGAAAAAGCATGGGAAGACAGAAGCCTGCTTCAAGATACCCAGACACAAAAAGCAATCAGAGAAATCATTGATTTAATAGATGCCGGACAACTACGCGTAGCAGAACCAAACGGAAGTGACTGGCAAATAAATGAATGGGTAAAAAAAGCAGTTGTACTCTATTTTCCTATTCAAAAAATGGAAACTTTAGAAGCCGGTATTTTTGAATACCATGATAAGATGCCTTTAAAGAGAGATTTTGCTGCAAAAGGGATCCGTGTAGTACCCAATGCTGTTGCCAGACATGGTGCTTATATCTCATCTGGAGTAATCCTTATGCCTTCATACGTAAACATCGGAGCTTATGTAGACGAAGGTACGATGGTAGATACCTGGGCAACGGTAGGTAGCTGTGCACAAATCGGTAAAAACGTACACCTTTCCGGAGGTGTAGGCATTGGCGGTGTTCTTGAACCGTTACAGGCAGCTCCAGTCATTATAGAAGATAATGCTTTTATCGGTTCACGTTGTATTGTAGTTGAAGGACTTCGCGTTGGTAAAGAAGCTGTTTTAGGAGCAAATGTAGTATTGACCGCTTCTACTAAAATCATTGATGTATCAGGAGAAAAACCCGTAGAAATTAAAGGTTACGTTCCGGAACGTTCCGTAGTAATTCCCGGTTCTTATACAAAAAAATTTCCGGCAGGAGAATATCAGGTACCTTGTGCCCTTATTATTGGTCAAAGAAAAGCCTCAACAGACTTAAAAACATCTCTAAATGATGCATTGAGAGATTACAATGTAGCTGTATAGAACACACTATTAAAAGCATATTCTGAATTCAGAATATGCTTTTTTCAACAAATCAGGTCATCTGTAAAAACGCAACGGCAGCAATTTTATTTTTTCAAATAATAAGTCGTATTTTTTTTATAGGTTTGTATCCATAACTAAGGATATTTTTTTCAATGAAAATTTTAGTGATCCAGCAAAAAATGATTGGAGACGTTTTATTGAGCAGTCTGATCTGCGAAAATCTGAGAAAAGCATATCCTGATGCACAGATTGACTATCTTGTAAATGAAAGTACCTGTTTGGTATTACAGGGAAATCCTGCTATAAGTAATCTTATCTTATTTACTCGAAAACAGGAGAAAAGTCTGTTTGAATTGATTAAGTTAGCGATAAAACTCCGAAAAGAACAATATGATCTGGTTATAGACGCTTATTCCAAACTGCAAAGCTGGATTCTTGTAGGACTCAACAACTCTAAACGAAAAATTTCCTATAAAAAAACAGGACGTACTTTTCTTTATACAGATAATGTTATAAAAGCCGCTTTACCACAAACGAATTTAGGATTGGCTATTGAACATCGTTTATCCCTTTTAGATCCGTTAAACTTATCCATTGAAAAAGAAGTTTTCCCAAAAATATACCTTTCTTCAACAGAAAAGACAAATGCAATTGAATTATTTGATTCATTTGGTATCAACCGGAACAAAAAAACACTGATGATAAGCCTTCTGGGGAGCGATATAACCAAAACCTATCCGCTCGAATATATGGCGGAACTGATTAATTATATCGGAGAAAACTATGATGTAAATATTTTATTCAACTATTTTCCAAAACAACTCCCGGATGCAAAGAAGATATGGGATATGTGTACTGAAACAGCACAAAGTAAAATCTACTTTGATTTGTTGGGAAATGACCTCAGAAACTTTATTGCCATCATGGATCAATGCGATGCTATTATCGGTAATGACGGAGGAGCAATAAATATGGCAAAAGCGCTTGGAAAAAAATCATTTATCATTTTCTCCCCATGGATTGAGAAAAAGGTATGGGCAACATTCGAAGATGGTAAAAACCACACATCTGTACACCTCAGCGATGAAAAACCGGAACTATTTGACAATAAAAAAACCAAAGAATTAAAACGTGAATTTGCAGATTATTATCTTAAATTTACACCGAATTTGATTCTGCCAAAACTAAAAGTCTTCTTAGACGCATTATAAACGTAAATAGTATCCCTTTACTATAAAAACATTAACTCTGAAACAAGAAATGAATAAAACACTCACTCATAAATTAATCGGGTTGATCATAACGCGTAATGAAGAGAAAAATATTCCGGCTCTTGTAGAGAATCTCTCGTTTCTCGATGAAATAGTTATTGTAGATTCTTGCAGTACAGACAATAGTAAAGAAATTGTACAGCAATATCCACAAATAAGATTCTATGAAAATCAGTTTGAAAATTACAGCGCACAAAGAAACAAGGCACTGGAATATGTTGAAGATAACTGGATCCTGTTTTTAGATGCAGACGAGCGAATTTCGGAAGCCCTTAAAGAAGAAATTATTGATACCGTCAATAACAATGACCGTACTAAAGCCTACTATTTTAAACGCAGGTTTTACTTTAACAACAAACCGGTATTTTTCTGTGGTCTACAAAGCGATAAAAATATCCGCCTTTTTTACAAGAATGATCAGGTACATTATCAGGGGTTTGTACATGAAAAAATTCAATTCAGAGGTACTTTTAACGTTCTACAAAACCATCTGACACATTATTCCTATGAAAATTATACTTCTTATAAAAAGAAAATGTACCGTTATGGTACATTAAAAGCTCTCGAAAAAATTGAAAAAGGGGAAAAACCTAACTTATTCTTAAAATACTCCCACCCTGTCTATACCTTTTTAAGTAAATATTTACTAAGATTGGGAATATTGGATGGTTATAAAGGATTTATTCTGTGCTACCTCATGTCCTATAGTGTATATGTACGCTACGCAGAGATAGAAAAACAATCTAAAAAAAGACACGACACTATCTCTTCCAGAATTTAAGCTTTTTCTTTAAGCCCTGTTTACGGTGGAACTTGTATTGAAATTGCTCTGTTTCCGCCCACATTTTCTCAAAAATCTCTGTTTCGGATTTATCCTTATAAAATTTAGCATACTCATTAGCCATAATCTCTACCATTCCCTTTTTAGGAGTCAATCGTGAAAGATTTTTCATACGAAGTTCAAACGGCATTAAGTCGTGAAAATTCATTCTGTTCAGATCTACCAGAAAAAAACGATAGCTATCATTATCCGGCACTTTCTTAATCAGCGTGTTACCCGGAGAATGGTCTTTAAACTCTACTCCATTTTCATGTAATGAAAATGAAAACCGGGTAAATTGTCTTAGAATGTTTTCATGATCTGGAAAATCGGGGATTTCCACTAACTCTCTGAATGTAAGATCTGCATATATATGCTCACATAAATAATAACTCTTATCTAAACCTGAAAAACAGTTGAATTCTACAAAAGCAAGTGGCTTGGGAGTTCCAATATTCTTTTCGATCAGATAATTGGCATACTCATAGGAACGTCTCGCTTTAGATTTTCTAAAATAGGCATATACAATACTGTTGAACCAGTGTGGCTTCTTAAAACTCTTTACATTGACTTCAATGTCCTCCAAACGAAATATTTTAATAGTATTCCGTTTACCTTTTACCAGTAATGTTCCTGTTTCATCAAAATGGGTAACTATATTTTTGACCTGAGCTTCAGTAATTGCAGCGTTTGGCGCTATTATTAATTTCATAGAGTTCCTTTTGGACAAAGATACTGATTATCATTGCCGGATATATTTGTTTTAATTATTTAAATATTGATGCACTCCCTGCTCACAACGGGTCATTTTTTGATGAATACTATTGTCTTGTAACTGATTGTTTTTATCTACATGCCCTTTAGAACTTACTTTGTGATAAATATGAAATACAATGCCTGCAAATTTGAGCCTTTTTGCAAAAACGCCTGCATTGCCCAAACGTATTGCGAAATCAGAATCTTCCCTGCCCCAGCCTTCAAATGCTTCATTATAACCATTAATTTTCATAAAATCCTTTTTCCAGTATGACGTATTACAGCCACGGTATTTTCGGGATATACCTTTGTGCTTTTTATAAAACTTTGCAAAAAATGGTATGTGCAGTGTACGGCTTCTATTCTTTATTTCACTGGAAAAGAAATGAAAACCGATGAGCTTGCCACCTAAAATGCGAGCCACTGCCTGAGGCAGTATATTTACACGCGAACCATATAAATAACAATTTTCTTCTGCCCTATTTTTATGGTCTTCAATAAAATAGGGATGTAAGATAACGTCACCGTCAATCTGGATAATATAATCAGCCGTACTTCTTGAAACCGCTTTATTTAAAATCTTCGCTTTTCTGAATCCCTCATCTTCCTGCCATATGTGGAGTACAGGTACTTTTGAACGAATGACAAATTTTTCGATTACCTCTTTTGTATAGTTATCAGACCCGTCATCAGCAATAAGAATTTCATCTGGTAAAACACTTTGTTTTTCCACACTGTTCAAAACTAATTCCAAAGCCTCCGGCCAATTATATGTCGATATTAATAATGCTGTTTTCATTAACAAAGTGATTTATATATTTTTATTAATTCTTCTGTAATTTTCTCAGAGTTGAACTCTTGTATAATCATTTCATAATTTTTCTCTCCGAACGAATGCCCTGCCTCTTTATTTTCCATAAAATATTCAACTCCATCCGCAAGTTGCTGTACTCCTTTTACGGGCGCTAAATAACCATTTTCACCGGACTGAATGATTTCATCCATCAGCCCTACCTGAGTAGAAACAACAGGAACTTTAAAAAGCATTGCCTCCAAAGCAGACGAGGGACCACCTTCTCTTTCTGATGTCACAAGAAAAACATTCATTTCATCACAAAAAACCGAAGCATTGGCAATACTATCTGTAAAAATGATCGCATCAGACACTCCTTTCTTTTCTGCATACGCTCTAATCTCGGGAGTTAGTTTGGTAAAGCCTCCTATCTGAATACACCGGATATGTGTTTTAGCACGGTTTACAATCAATTCATGCACAACATCAACCATAGTAAACAAATCTTTTGCCTTTGTATGATTGGCAATAGAACCTATCAGGAATTGATCAGCAGCAATCTGGTATTTTTCCTTCAGCAAAAACGGTTTTGTTTGATGTATGATAGCACTGTTGACATTATCAGGTAAAACCAGTAATTTATGTCTGTTCTTCGGTTGTATCATTTTTTCAAAATCTTTTTTAACCAAAGAAGAAACACAGATAATCTTGCAAATAGATGAAAGATTATATTTTATCCTGCTCAAAAAACTGCTGCTTGCTCCGATGCCTTTTTTACTAAAAAACACTTTGGCTGTTGTTTTATGTAAAAAAGAAAAATACGCAAATAATGTCAAAGCATCACTCGTATGTAAATGAACGACATCAAAATTGTGTTTTTTCAGCAACCTCTGTAAAAAAGATACATTTTTGAAATCTGATATTTTTTTTAATTGACTATCGATAAAATGCAAACCGATTTCTTTACATCTCTGTTCCAAAATACTGTCTCTCATTCCGAAAATATAATTCACGGTATCTTGCTTGTTCAGCTCTACCACCGTATTCAGCAATTGTTGTTCATTACCTCCCCATGATTTTGCTCCCGAAATGTGCAGTATTTTCATTAAATCGACATCAATTAAATTTATAATATTATTTTTACAAACAAATATATCAAAAATAGAAATGAAAATTACGCTTATTTCACACGATTTATGGGGATATGGGAAACATATAGAGAAAGCATTAATTGAAAAAGGACATGATATAACGTTTATTAATTGTATAGAAATCAATTATAAATACACTTCTTTTCTGGATCGTATTCATAACTTTTTACGCAAAACAATTGGTGGTAAAAACATAAAAAAAGAATACAGAACAGAACAAATTATCAAAAAAATTCAAAATCTGTCACTACAGGATACTATACTCGTTATCAATCCGGGAGAGTTCAATGATCAGGTTTTCGATTTTATGAAAGAAAAAACTCAAAAGCTTATCGGTCATAACTATGACTCCCTAAAAAGAGTTCCACTGCCAAAAGATTATAAAAATATTTTCAACAAAACCTTCTCTTTTGACGATAAGGATGTAAAAGAACATACTGATCTTATTCATCTGCCAAATTTTATTTACCTGGATTTTGAAGAAAATAAAAATCCAAATAACAAAGCCTTTGTAATCATCTCTAAATCCAGACAAAGAGAGCTTATTTTACAAAAAATTGCTTTACAGATGGAAAGCTATGGTATTCACAATTTCGAATTCATTGTAGTTACCAAAAAAGATTTAAAATTACATAGAAAAATTTTGTGCTTTAAAAAGAATCTGTGTCTTAATACTGTAAAAGAAAAGATGGCTGATGCTGAAATTCTTATTGATCTATTGAGAAAAGATCAGGACGGATTAAGTTTTAGAGTATTTGATGCACTTGCCCTAAATAAAAAACTCATTACCAATAATATAAACATCAAAGAATATGATTTTTACAATCCAAATAATATCTTTGTAATTGAAAACACCGATGTGTTTACCATCCCTAAAAAGTTTTTGGAACATCCACATGAAAAGGTGCCTCAACAAATATTGAACAATTATACCTTAAATCATTGGGTAGATAAAATTTTATCCTGATTTTTTCGTTTATAACAAAAGTATTTTCATCAACTCATACGCGTAAAAAATGAAATCATTTCCAATCAGTCTGTTTTTTATTATTCTCATAGGAATTTTGTTTACATCTTGTAGAAAAGATTTCGAATTTGAACCTTCTAACGGAAGTGAACTCCGGTTTTCCAAAGACACAGTATACCTTGATACGGTATTCAGTAATATCGGTTCCAGCACCTATACGCTAAAGGTATATAATACGTCCAATAAAGACATCAAAATCCCTTCTTTACAATTAGGGAAAGGAGAAAATTCTAATTACCGTCTGATGGTTGACGGAATTCCCGGTAAAGTATTTAACAATATCGAACTGCTTGCCAAAGACAGCATGTATATTTTTGTGGAAACTACTGTAAATATTCAGCAACAAACCAATTTAAATGAATATCTGTATACAGATCAGATTCTGTTTCAGGCAGGAACTAAACAACAAAAAGTTGAACTGGTTACTTTGGTAAAAGATGCCGTTTTTCTATATCCGCAAAAATTTGATAACGGAACTACAGAAACGCTTCCTATCAATGACAGTGAGGTGTATGGTTTTTATCTTGATGAAAATGATCCTTTAAACGGCAATGAACTAATATGGACTTCTAACAAGCCCTATGTGATTTATGGCTATGCAGCTGTAGCACCAAATAAGACCTTACAGATACAACCCGGAACTCAAGTACATTTTCATGCAGATTCAGGACTTATCATCTCTAATACTGCTACTATTAATTCAATGGGAACTCTTGATAATCCGATTGTATTTCAGGGAGATCGTTTGGAGCCATCATTTGAAAACATCACAGGACAATGGGATATGATATGGCTTTCCGTAGGAAGTAAAGGACAATTTGAAAATACTACGATTAAAAATGCCAACAGAGGTTTATTCATCAATAAAAATAACGGAACGGTAAATCTGCATAATGTACAGATTTATAATTGTGCCGAGTTTGGAATTTTAGGAGTTGCAGCAAATATCAAAGGGATGAATGTGGTAACAAACAACTGTGGTTCTGCTGCATTGAATTTATCGTATGGAGGTAGTTATCACTTTATCCACTCTACTTTTGCTAATTATTGGAATCGTCCGAACCAAACAACTGTTGCCATTGACAATTATGATGGCTCTTCAGAATTCGCAATTCAAAAAGCATTATTTCAAAACTGTATCATATATGGTTCTACTAATGAATCTTTGATTATGAAAAGCAATGGAACCAACAATTTTAATATCAAATTTGAAAATACTCTTATCAAATTCATTGATTATAATAATACCGTTTTTGGTCAGTTTCCGTATGCTTTTAACAATACTACTTATTTCAACAATTGTCTGATTGCGCGAAATAACCAGGAATACAGACCTTATTTTTACAATACTACAAAGAATCAAATGATGATTACAGACCTGGCAACAGCTCTGATTGGTGTTGGAAATACAATTTACGCACAACAGGTTCCTGCAGATATCATGGGTAATTCAAGAATCAACGCTCCGGATCTGGGAGCTTATCAACATGTAGCACAACCGGAAGAATAATTTTTAATTTGAAAAAAATGCGTTATTTTTGCATATTGAAACACAACACACAACTAACACATACACAAAAATGATCCATTTCTTCGTGAACCAGGCGAACCTTACCTATGGGGTTCAATCGGAAACAGAATTATCTAATGAAGACATTTCAAAATTAAACTGGCTCTTTGGAAATGCTGTAAAAATCGAACAACTAACCCTGAATGATTATTATATTGGTCCGAGAGCAGCCATGATAACACCATGGAGTACTAATGCAGTAGAGATTACTCAGAATATGGGTATTGAAGGCATTATCCGCATAGAAGAATTTGAGAAGGTTACAGCTGATTTTATTGAGTTTGACCCGATGATTTCTCAAAAATATGAGGCGCTAACACAAGAAATGTACACCATTGATATCAAACCGGAACCTATTTTGGAAATTGATGATATCGCTGCATACAATAAACAGGAAGGACTTTCCCTAAATGATGAAGAAGTTGACTATCTGAATAATTTAGCTGTTAAACTTAATCGCAAATTAACTGATTCTGAAGTATTTGCTTTCTCACAAGCCAATTCAGAACATTGTCGCCATAAAATATTTAATGGTACGTTTATCATTGATGGAGAAACAAAACCAAGTTCTTTATTCAAACTTATCAAAAAAACATCTGAAACGCATCCTAACGGAATCGTTTCTGCTTATAAAGACAATGTAGCTTTTGTTAAAGGACCTAAAGTTACTCAATTTGCTCCCAAATCTGCTGATAAACCAGACTTCTATCAAGAAACCTTATTTGATTCTGTAATTTCATTAAAAGCAGAGACCCATAACTTCCCTACTACAGTAGAACCTTTTGCAGGAGCTGCTACGGGATCAGGTGGAGAAATTCGCGATCGTCTTGCAGGTGGTCAGGGGTCATTGCCTTTAGCAGGTACTGCTATCTATATGACATCTTACTCCCGTTTAAACGAAGAGCGTCCATGGGAAAAGGCGATGGAAGAACGCGAATGGCTTTATCAGACTCCTATGGATATTCTGATCAAAGCTTCGAACGGTGCTTCGGATTTTGGAAATAAATTCGGTCAGCCGCTCATTACAGGATCGGTTCTGACATTTGAACATGAAGAATCAGACCGAAAAATCGGATATGACAAAGTGATCATGCAGGCAGGCGGTATCGGATACGGAAAATTAGAACAGGCTAAAAAACAAACACCTACATCAGGGGATAAAGTAGTAATTCTTGGAGGTGAAAATTATCGTATCGGTATGGGTGGTGCTGCGGTTTCCTCAGCTGATACCGGTGCATTCGGTTCAGGAATTGAATTGAATGCCATTCAGCGTTCCAATCCTGAAATGCAGAAAAGAGTCGCTAATGCAATACGTGGTTTGGTGGAATCAGAACACAATCCTATTGTGTCTATTCACGATCACGGAGCCGGAGGGCATTTAAACTGTCTATCTGAATTGGTAGAAGAAACAGGCGGACTAATTGATTTAGACAAGCTGCCTGTAGGAGATCCTACCCTATCAGCCAAAGAAATAATCGGAAACGAATCTCAGGAACGTATGGGATTGGTAATCGGAGAAAAAGATATTGCTACTTTACAGAAAGTTGCAGATCGTGAGCGTTCCCCTATGTATACCGTAGGTGATGTCACAGCAGATCACTGTTTTACTTTTGAATCAAAAACTACAGGACTGAAACCTATGGATTTTGCTTTGGAAGATTTCTTCGGGTCGTCTCCGAAGACGATCATGAAAGATATAACACTTAAGAGAAGTTATAGTGACTTACATTATACTACTGCTTCTATACCTGATTATTTGAATCAGGTACTACAATTAGAAGCAGTAGCGTCAAAAGACTGGCTTACCAATAAAGTTGACCGATGTGTGGGAGGACGTGTAGCGAAACAGCAGTGTGCCGGCCCACTACAATTGCCATTAAACAATGTTGGAGTAATGGCGTTAGATTATACTTCAACAGAAGGTATTGCTACTACTGTAGGCCATGCTCCAATAGCAGCACTTATTGATCCTGCTGCAGGATCGCGAAATGCAATTGCAGAAGCCTTGTCTAATATTGTATTTGCTCCGATAAAAGATGGCCTTACTGGAGTTTCCTTATCAGCCAACTGGATGTGGGCCTGTAATAATGAGGGAGAAGATGCCCGCTTGTATGAAGCTGTAAAAGCATGTTCAGATTTTGCCATATCCCTTGGTATCAATATACCTACCGGAAAAGATTCTCTTTCTATGAAACAGAAATATCCGAATGGTGATGTGATTGCTCCGGGAACAGTAATTATTTCTGCTGCCGGAAATTGTACTGATATCAATAAAGTGGTTGAACCGGTATTGAAGAAAAATGCAGGATCTGTTTATTATATCAATTTATCTAAAGATTCTTTTAAATTAGGAGGTTCTTCTTTTGCACAAATTCTTAATAAAATAGGAAATGAAGTGCCAACTATTACAGATGCCGAATATTTTAAAAATGCTTTTAATGCTATTCAACAGTTAATAATGGCTGATGAGATCGCTGCAGGGCATGATATCGGATCAGGGGGACTCATAACTACACTATTAGAGCTTTGTTTTGCTGATGTGAATCTTGCAGCCAATTATGATGTGTCAGGATTAAAAGAAAGCGATACGGTAAAAGCACTTTTTAACGAAAATATAGCAGTTGTTTTACAGGCAAAAAATGATGTAGCCTTTGAAAACATACTTGCAGAAAAAGGAATTGAAGCTGTAAAAATAGGAAATGTTACAGAAGGCTCTGATGTCACTATTAAAAATAATGAGGATCATTTTAGTTTCCCAATTGTTGAAACAAGAGATATCTGGTATAAAACCTCTTTCCTTTTAGATGCAAAACAATCTAAAAACGGAATGGCTCAAGAACGTTATACCAATTATAAAAATCAACCTTTAGATTTCGTTTTCCCTTCTCATTTCAACGGAAAAAAACCTGCATTGGATGTCCATAACAAACGTCCGAAAGCAGCTATCATCCGTGAAAAAGGATCCAATTCAGAACGTGAAATGGCCAATGCTATGTATCTGGCTGGTTTTGATGTTAAAGACGTTCACATGACGGATTTGATTTCGGGAAGAGAAACTCTGGAAGATATCCAATTCATTGGAGCAGTAGGCGGATTCTCCAATTCTGATGTTCTGGGTTCTGCAAAAGGTTGGGCAGGAGCATTTTTATACAACGAAAAAGCAAAAAAAGCATTGGAAAACTTCTTTTCCCGACCGGATACGCTTTCAGTTGGAATCTGTAACGGTTGCCAATTATTTATGGAATTGGAACTGATCAATCCTGATCATGAGGTTCATGGAAAAATGCTACATAACACAAGTCAGAAGCATGAATCTAATTTTGTGTCTGTAAAGATTCAAGAAAACAATTCTATCATGCTTTCTACTTTAGCAGGCAGTACTCTCGGAGTATGGATTTCTCATGGTGAAGGAAAATTCAATTTACCTAATGCAGAAAAAGAATACCATATTGTTGCCAAGTATGCATATGAAGGCTATCCGGCTAACCCGAATGGCTCTAAATATAATACCGCTATGATGTGTGACAAAACCGGAAGACATTTAGTAACAATGCCGCATATTGAACGTTCAACTTTTCAATGGAACTGGGCTAATTATCCGGAAGGCAGACAAGATGAAGTTACTCCATGGCTGGAAGCTTTTGTCAATGCAAGAAAATGGATTGAAAATCAGAAATAAGATCATAAAAAACCTCCGGTGATGCATCGGAGGTTTTTTTTATAGTATCCTTTTGGATTTTACTTATTGTTTTGAAATACGAAACAGTTTCCCGCTATCTGTAATAGCATACAATGATTGGTTTGGATGCGTTCCCAAAACATCTCTGAAACGTTCTCCCTTATCTGCCAATAGACGTTCTTCTCCAACTACTTTGTTATTCTGAATCACGATACGGATAATATGAGTACCGCTTAATGCTCCTAAAAATAAATTATTTTTCCATTCGGCTATTTGTGTACCTGTATAAAAATCTATCCCGCTTGGTGATACTGAAGGATCCCAGTAATACACCGGCTGTTCCATTCCTTCCATCTGAGTGATTCCTTCTCCGATTTTTTCTCCGCTATATTCAAGTCCATAACTGATAACCGGCCATCCATAATTTTTACCGATAGCAATTCTGTTTATTTCATCGCCTCCTTTTGCTCCGAATTCAGCTTCCCATAAATCTTTGGTTACCGGGTGTATGGCTAACCCCTGTACATTTCTATGCCCGTAAGAATATATTTCCGGTCTTGCACCGGATTGATTTGCAAATGGATTTCCTGCCGCTGCATTACCCTCTTTTGTAATTCGTACAATTTTTCCTAAAGCAGAATTGAGATCTTGGGCCTGAGGTCGTGTTACCAAATCTGATCGTTCTCCTGTGCTCACAAACAAATGTCCTGTTTCATCAAAAAGTAATCTTCCTCCATAATGTAAACTTCCGTTATAGGATGGTTCAGCACGATAAATTACCTGTGGGTTTTCAATATTTTGCTCATCAGCAGAAAGTCTTCCTTTGGCTACTGACGTTAGATTTCCCTCTCCGAATGGCTCAGAAAAAGTCCAGTATATCATTTTGTTGGAATTGAAATCAGGATCAATTGCTACATCCAGCAAACCTCCCTGACCTGCGTCATCAACTGCAGGTAATCCTTCAATCTTATGAATACGTTCTCCGTCAGCAGTATATAAAAGCAAATACCCCGATTTCTCAGTAATTAATAAACGCCCGTCGGGTAAATTGATAATACCCCATGGTTTTCCAAGATCTGAAGCGAGTTCTTCTATCTGCAGAGCAGTAGTCGTTTTTACACTTCCTGTGCGGGTCTGACCGGGAAATGCAGGACTATATGCAGTATTGGGAGGTTGTGTTTCTACAGGGTCTCCAACGGGTATTTGTTCACTGCCATTGTCATTGTTATTACATGACATACAGGAAAAAAACATAAAGCAGCTCACGGACAATGAGCCCATCATCATTAACTTTTTCATAGCATTGATTTTTAAAAATGATTCGTTTCTAAGTTACCATTTTTTATCTAAAAAAAAGCAGAAAAAGTGTTAACAATATAAATTAAAAACACAAAAAAGACTTTTTAAAAGTATTTTAATTCAAAAAATATGATTATTTATTTAATTTACAGTCAGATTTTTATGTTGATGTTTTCGCTTATAATGGGTCTGTTTTAATTCTTTATTGCCTGAGATAATACTGATATTACCATCTATTTCTAACATCGCTAGTTTAACTTCTTTAAAACGTTCGACTCCATGCTCGCGCATAGCTTCCAATAGTTCATCTTGAGTAATATCTAAACGTGCTACAGTTTTAAAATCAATTTTTCCATTGTGAATAAGAATTTCAGGCTTCTGATTAAGTAACAGTCTAAGATGCTCATTTTTAAATAAGATTTTTTTTAATATAAAATTCAAGAGAAATAAAACTGCCGCAGCAACAATGCCTCCCATTAAAGAAGTATCAGGACCAACCATCGCATTCTGTACAGCATTACTTATCAAAAGAATAAGAACAACATCTGATGTATTGAGCTGGGATAATTCTTTCTTTCCGCTCAGTCTTATGGCAATGAGCATAAAAATATATACAGCAACGGAACGAAATATAATATTGAACAGGCTTTCCATAAATCATATCTTTCGTTAAATGTATAAAATTTTAAATAAAAAAATCCTCATCTATTCGATGAGGAAATAAAATAAGTTATTATTTTAATGAATATACTTTCTCTAATCAAGAACCACTTCAACTTTTAGAAGAGAACTATTTTCTAACTGTTCTTCTGTTTCTAATTTGACAAAATACTTATTAGTAGAATAGTCTAATCCTATGGGATTATATTTGAGTTTAGCAGATTTACTACTGATAACCCCATGTCCTTTAACAGTAAAATCTACATGTACTAATATTTCATTTTTTCCATGAGCACCAACCATTGCATAAAGCTCACTTTCATATTTTCCATTTTCATTTGGAAATGGTTTTATATATAAATGCTGTTCCATTAGTTTTGCTTCTCCTTTTATATTATTTTCCGGTTCATCTGTACAACTAAAAATAAAAGGTATAAAAAATAAAAGTAATAGTTTTTTCATAATTGCTTTTGTTAATGTATTTTATTATTAAATATAAGGCATTCATTCATACATATGATATTAATCATAAAGATATGATATTTTAATTGACAAACATACAAAAAGAAATCATTAACTAAAAAACAATCTTTTTCAATATACCATACCAATCCAATCACTTCTACTCAATCAATTAATAATACATAAAAAAACCTTCTTAAATAAGAAGGTTTTTTATGTATCATCTGCAACTATTCAATTTCTGCACTTAGCCCTGCATCCAGCAAAGCGGAACAAATGGGCTCCAATTCTTTCATAGAACCGGATTTTACCCCGCATTTTCCCTTGTAATGTACTAATAAGGCGCATTGTTCGGCCTGCAATGCTTCATGATCACAAACACGCATCAAAGTATCAATTACATGATCAAAAGTATTCACATCATCATTGTATAATATGATTTCATTATTATTATTCAATAACTCTTCAATTGATACCTCTTCTAATACTTTTTCTTTAGTACTCATTATTTTAATGCTTTTTAAATTTTAATGAAACCCAATTATTTCGTTCTAACTGATCCACAAAAACCAGTCCATTCTTTTCTGCTTCTTCGGTGATGGAAGGTATATCTTCTGTGTAAAAACCGCTAAATAAAATGATAGCTTCATCTTTCATCGTTTTTACATAAGCAGCCATATCGTTTAACAGAATATTTCTATTGATATTTGCGATAACCAAATCATATATCTTCTCTTTCGTAAGTAAACCCGCATCTCCTTCATACACGTCAATATTGCCGATGTTATTCCGTTGTGCATTCTCAATTGAGTTCAGATAACACCAGTTGTCAATATCAATCGCATCAGCATGTTTTGCCCCTTTCATCAATGCCAAAATAGCCAATATAGCCGTTCCGCATCCCATATCGAGGACTTCCATATCCTTTACCTCCATGTTGAGCAAATGCTTCATCATCATATAAGTTGTTTCATGATGTCCGGTACCAAAACTCATTTTAGGCTCTATCACAATCTCATACTTAGCATTTTGAGTTGGGTGAAAGGGTGCTCTGATATAGCATATACCATCTACATCAATAGGCTCAAAATTTTTCTCCCATTCTTCATTCCAATTTACCTGCTCAATATTTTCTTTTGTATAAGAAATTGTAAATTCTTCAGAACCCAAAATATAAATATCATCTAAAATATCAGCTGTCCACAAAGCTTCCTGAACAAATGCTGACACTCCTTTTTCTGTTTCCACAAAGCTCTCAAAGGTCTTTTCTCCTAATTCGGCAATCAATATTTCAGTACCTGGTTCTTTGGGTTCAACTGTAAAATGATAGGCTATATAATTAGATTCCATAATCTTTTGTTAATGATTTATTAATATAGTAACTTTAATGTGGTACAAAAATAAGATTAGTTTTGCGTAAAATTATTAAATCTACATGAAAAGATTATTATTATCCTCGTTACTGTTATTAACATCAGGATTACTATACTCCCAGGATGATATTCACAAATCGCAAGAATTCAAATTAGCCGCCTTACCTTATTACAGTTACGGAAAAGGATTAGGAATGACATCTGCTGATAGTCTTTTTCAATTAAATATACGGTTCCGTATGCAAAACAGGGTTACCTATTTTGATTATGAAGAAGGTGAATCCAATTATGAAGCACAAATCAGACGTCTTCGTTTGCGCTTAGACGGATATGTTGGAGATCCGAGATTTCAATATGCATTACAATTGTCTTTTGCTCCGGGTGATGTGGGAGCTATAGAAGAAGGAGAAAATCTGAATATCATAAGAGATGCGGCAGTGAGTTACCGCGCTAACAGACATTGGAATATTATTTTTGGGCAGACAAAAATACCGGGAAACAGACAACGTGTCAATTCATCCGGTTCACTTCAATTGACTGACAGATCTATCAATAATGCCAAATTTAATATTGACCGTGATTTTGGTTTTCAGGTATATTATCTTAACGAATTAAAAGACAAATTTTCATGGAATGTAAAAACAGCCATTACTACCGGAAATGGGAGAAACTGGGATGGTAAAGATACGAATGTGGCACTGACCGGAAAGTTAGAGCTATTACCACTCGGTGTTTTTACAAAGGGCGGAGATTATTTTGAAGGGGATATCGCAAGGGAAAAAACACCTAAATTTATGATTTCAGGGGTATTTCATCAAAATAATGATAGCCAGTATGACCGTGGACAGCAGGGAAATCTTCTGTTTGAACAAAAAGATTTACAATCTACTTTTATCGATGCTGTATTCAAATATAACGGTTGGGCAGCGATGTATTCTTATATGAACAGAATGACAAAGAAACCTATTACGTACGGATTCGATGCTGATGGAAAGGAAGCCATGTCTTATGTTTTTGCCGGACACGGAATGGATTATCAGGTAAGTTATACTTTCCCTTCCAACTATGAGATTATTGGTCGTGTTTCTACTCAAAATGTACATGACGATTTGTATAAGATACAGGTACCGGATGCAAAACAATACAGCATTGGTCTTACCAAATACATCTGGGAACATGCCTTTAAGCTACAAACCGAATTCACTATTGATGATTTAAATTATTTTGACGGCTCCCATGAACGAAACTGGTACATCCGCTTTCAAATAGAAATAGGGATATAAAAAAACGGATTCAAATTGAATCCGTTTTTTTATATAATATATTAACTGTTCTTTACAATAATTCAAAAGAAATAGATACAGAAGCTGTAATTTCAATTTCTCCGATAGCTAATGTTTGCTGCATAGACTCTGCTGAATCGCTCATCATTTGTGCTTTCATCGCATACATTCTCGGATATACCGTTTGAGAGTTATCAGAAATCATTACTGCTTTTCCTACTTTTTGGTTTAAAGCTACCGCGAAATCGCCTGCTTTTTTCTTTGCGTTATCTACAGCTTTTTTTCGGATTTCTGTTTCATAATCGGCAACTTTAGACGATTTGAACTCTACTCCGTTGATATTATTGGCACCTGCATCAATCATAGAAAGCATCAAACTTTCATATTTTGATAAATCTTTTAAATTGATTTGAATAGACTGACTCGCTACGAAATAATCCTGTTTAGAATTATAATCTCTGGTTTTATATAAAGACACCTGTTGTGTTTTATAATCTTTTTCGTTTACACCAGATTTTTTAAGAACACTTATTACTTTCGCAATAATATCATCATTTGTTTTTTTGGCCTTTGCAGAATCTTTGTCTTTTGTTTCTGCTCCAATAGTTATTATAGCCTGATCAGGAACTACTGACATTTTTCCTTCTCCGACAACATTGATTGTGTTAGGTTGATTTTGCATCTGAGCACTGATTGTTTGAGTTGCTACTATGGTTAAACATAGCATGATTAATTTTTTCATATTCTTTTTATTTTTATTTCTAACGTTTAGTCAAAAACGATACCAATCTATATTTTTTAATCCATTTTATATTTAAAATTTTTCTCTATTGCCTTAATCATCTCACCTGCAATGTCTTTTCCGGTAGCGCCCTCTATTCCTTCTAATCCGGGTGACGAATTAACTTCAAGTAATAAAGGCCCTTTAACCGATCGGATAATATCTACCCCGGCAACTTTCAGATTCATTGCTTTTGCAGCTCTGATAGCAATTCTCTTTTCTTCCGCAGTTACTTTTACTACTGAAGCTGTACCGCCAAGATGAATATTAGCTCTGAATTCTCCCGGTAAAGCTTCCCGCTGCATCGCAGCAACTACTTTTCCGTCAACCACAAAAAGACGCAGATCTTTTCCATTAGCTTCTTTGATGAATTCCTGTACCAAAATATTAGCATTCAAACTTTTAAATGCATTGATAACCGACTCAGCAGCTTTTTTTGTTTCTGCCAGTACCACTCCTTTTCCTTGTGTACCTTCAAGAAGCTTTATGATTAAAGGCGAGCCACCAACCATATTGATAAGATCATTGGTATCAAGAGGAGAGTTCGCAAAGCCAGTGGTAGGAATTTCTACTCCGTTGTTAAGCAATAATTGCAGTGAGAACAATTTATCTCTGGACTGTGTAATTGCTGCTGAATTATTTAAGCTGAATATTTTTAAGGATTCGAAGTGACGTGTCAGTGCACAACCATAATACGTCATACTCGGGCGTATTCTTGGAATTACTGCATCAAAATCATTAAGAACCCTGCCACCGCGATAATGGATTTCCGGCTGTGTAGCATCCAGTTTCATATAGCAGTGTTTTATATTGAGAAAATGCATTTCATGTCCTCTCAATTCTCCTGCTTCCAAAATACGCTTGTTGGAATACAATTCCGGATTACTTGCCAGTAAACCTATTCGCAATCCTTGTTTTCCGTGATTGGTTAGCTGGTAATACTCTTTAATCATTTCATTACTGACTTCGCCCAGCTTATATCGCTCTTCCGGATCAACAATGATCTTTCCGCTCATTGCCTCACGTCCTAAAAGCATACGAAATCCCATAGAATCCCGATTGGTAAGTGTTACTTCAATCTCCCAGTCAAAGGACCCTAAAGAAATATTAGTTTTAATTACAAAGCGTGACTCTCTATATCCACTGGAGCTTTTAACAACTCTGCGATCAATAATTTTTGCTTCGCATTTTATTACCGATTTCTGATTATTCTGAATAGGATTGACAATAAAGCGTACCCATTTTTCACCCTCTTTTTCAAAAGGTGTAATCTGCTCGGCATGTAAAGCGGAAGTCTTTGCTCCGGAATCAACACGTACTTTTATCGCTGGAATTTTTAGGTCAGGGAAAGAACACCATTCTTCACTTCCAACTATTACTTTTTGAGTCATTATAAAATAGTCTTTTTTATCTTATATCTAAAATAGTCATTTTTTTCAAACAAAAATAAAAGTGGCTGAATAATCATCAACCACTTATATTATGATATTTCTTATTGTAAGAAAATTATTAATTAAAGGCTTCTTTAAGAAGAGCTACTTTGTCTAATTTTTCCCAGGTAAAGAGTTCTACTTCTACCTCTTTTACTTCTCCTGAAGGACTTACGAATGTTTTCTTTACAATTTCATTTTTACGTCCCATATGTCCATATGCTGCTGTTTCCGTGTAGATTGGCTGGCGCAATTTTAGATTCTCTTCTATGAAATAAGGTCGTAAATCAAACAGTTTCTGAATCTTTTCAGCAATCTCTGCATCAGAGAAATTTACTTTTGCCGTTCCGTAAGTGTTTACATAAACTCCCATTGGTTCAGCAATTCCGATCGCATAAGATACCTGTACCAGTACTTCTTCTGCAATACCTGCCGCTACAATATTTTTAGCAATATGACGTGTTGCATAGGCTGCCGAACGATCTACTTTACTCGGATCTTTTCCGGAAAAAGCTCCACCACCATGCGCTCCTTTACCACCATAGGTATCTACAATAATTTTTCTACCTGTAAGCCCTGTATCTCCGTGCGGACCTCCAATGATGAAAACACCGGTTGGATTGATATGGTAGGTAATCGGCTGTTCAAAGTATTGCTTATACTGCGGATATTTTTCTAATAATCGTGGAATCAGAATGACCTTGATATCTTCTTTGATTTTATTCTGCATTAACTTTTCAACACGTTTTTTCTCTTCAACAGTACTGTTTTCCGGTCTAATAAAATCATCATGTTGTGTAGAAAGTACAATGGTAACTACACGTTTTGGTTTATTATCATCACCGTACTCTAAAGTTACCTGTGATTTCGCATCCGGTCTCAAATAAGTTATTTCAGAATTTTCTCTTCTTATTTCAGCGAGTTCCTGTAATAATTTGTGAGATAAATCTAATGCTAAAGGCATAAAATCATCGGTTTCTGAAGTAGCATATCCAAACATAATCCCCTGATCTCCTGCTCCCTGTTCTTCTTTATTGGATTTGTCAACTCCCTGGTTAATGTCCTGAGATTGTTCATGAATCGCAGACAATATACCACATGAGTTCGCATCAAACATGTATTCACTTTTCGTATATCCGATTTTTTTGATCACATTTCTTGTAATCTGCTGTACATCTAAATATGTTTTAGAGTTCACTTCTCCTGCCAATACTACCTGACCGGTTGTTACCAATGTTTCACAAGCAACTTTTGAATCAGGATCAAATGCCATAAAATTATCGATTAATGCATCAGAAATCTGATCTGCAATTTTGTCGGGATGTCCTTCACTAACTGACTCTGAAGTAAAATAATAGGCCATAATTTATTTAATTTTTAAGACCGTCACAAGCGCATTAAAAAGAAAACAACCTAAATTGAAGTAAGCTGCTTTAGCATTTTTTAATGAGGTTGCAATCAGTCAAATTTTTCCTCTTTTGTTTTATACAATGCAAATTTAAAAAGAATATTTATAAGTCGTCTTAATTTATACTTAATAAAACTTCTGTAACCTATAATTATTAAAATAACACGATATGCAGTTGTTTAATAGCAATACAAAAATTACAAAAAAGCTTCCGTTTATATATAAAAATAATTTAACAAAAAAACAAATGATTCCTTTTTTTTATTAAATTTATAATCCAATCATTAAAATTAAAAAACTATGAAAATTTCTAAACGTCTATTTTCCATATGTATAGGCACTATGAGCTTAGTCATTGGTTTTTCTTCTTGTAAAAAGAGAGATACTCCCCCACCGAGAGAAGTTACAGAAAATGATATCAGTTTATTGAGTCCGGATGAACAAAAACTCATCGCTTCCAATCTGGACCACATGATGGATTATTATTTATACGATGTAGAATCTTTTAAAATCGCTAATGAAAAAACCAGAAGTGATGTACTTAAAAAATTTGCACAGGAAGAAGTTGTTTCCGGACAAAAAATGATTAATGCTATAAAAGAATATGCAGAAAAATATAATTATAAATTAGATACCGTTATTTCTACCGGAAAAAACAACAATCTCTTCAAGCTTACAACTTCTGATGTAGCAAATTTTGATAAGATTTTTATCAATACTTATATCGAATCCAATAACAAATTTACAGATTCCATTTCTAATAAAATTAACCAGATTAACCGCGTTGATTTAAAAGAATTGATGGAAAATGTAAAAAATGAAAATGTACTTCGTATCAGTCAGGTATATAAACTGAGAGATAGTATGAATTAGACTTTATGCAGTACCCAGTTTCTGAGTATTTCTTTTCCCGATGGAGTAAGAATGGATTCCGGATGAAACTGAACCCCGCGAACATCATATTCTCGATGTTTTAATGCCATTATATTACCCGCTTGATCATAAGCTAATACTTTTAACTGGTCATTATTCTCAAATCTGGCAACCCAGGAGTGATAATGACCAATTTCTATTTTTTGTGGCAGTCTATCAAAGAGATAATCTTCTTTTACAATCTGCATTGTTGTCGCAACCCCATGTAGTGGCTCTTCAAGATTAAAAAGTTCTGCCTTAAAATTTTGGGCAATTGCCTGATGTCCTAAACATACACCGAGAATACTTTTTGAAGGGGCATATTTTTGCAGAAGCTGTGGCATGATTCCTGCCTGTTCAGGCAATCCTGGTCCCGGAGAAAGTAATATTTTATCAAAAAAACGTACTTCTTCCAGCTCGATTTCATCATTTTTTGCTACTGTAATTTCTGCATCAGAGAGTTCTTCCAGTGCGTGTACAAGATTATAGACAAAAGAGTCATAATTATCCAATACTAAAATTTTCATAGGCAAGTTGTTAAAAAGTACTGTTTTTATTTGCCTGTAAAAATAACTATATTTCTCAAGATAAACTGCACAGTGAGGAGAATTCAAATCGATTTCATTTACCAGCCTCTGACTGCTCCATCTTTAAAAACCAAACGTGCAGTTTTTACCACTTCTTCAGATTGGTACGCTTTTACAAATCTTTTGACCTTGTCTTCTTCTTTATTATCTTTTCTGGAAACAATTACATTCACATAAGGAGAATCTTTATCTTCTGTAAACAATCCAAATTCTTTGGTATCTAATCCGGCTTGCGCTGCAAAATTGTTATTGATAACAGCGATCACAACCTCTTTGTCGTCTAAAACTCGCGGAAGCTGTGGAGCTTCAATTTCTACAATTCTGAGTTGCTTTGGATTTTCTATAATATCTGTAACACGTGGCAGTATTTCACCTGTTGGACGCAATTTCAATAGTTTATATTTTTCCAACAGCAACAAAGCACGGGCTCCGTTTGTAGGATCATTCGGAATGGCTACCGTATTTCCCTGCTGTAGTTCAGCTATATTTTTTATCTTTTTTGAATACCCTACTATGGGGTATACAAAAGTGTTGCCTACTACACTCAATTGATATCCGCGTTGTTTAGACTGTTCTTTTAAATAAGGAACATGCTGAAAAACATTGACATCAATGTCTCCTTTTTCTAAAGCTTCGTTCGGTATCACATAATCATTAAATGCTACCAACTCTACTTCTAAATGATATTTTTCTTTTGCAACTTTTTTTGCTGCTTCAGCAATATCTTTTTCAGGACCGGATGTAATCCCTACCCTTATAAAATCAGGATCAGATTTATCATTTTTGGTCGTACATCCTGTTAAAAGCAAGGCTGCTATGAGCAGTCCTGATAAATAATGTGTTTTCATAGTATCTGTATTTAGCGATGATTGTATTTTTTTGATAAGTAGTCACCTGTCCATTGTATGATAAAAACCAACAAAACAAGCAGCAATAAAACGGCATTCATGATAAAAGTATCATAACCTATGTATCCATATTGATAACCGATTTGTCCCAATCCACCGGCTCCGACAGCCCCCCCCATAGCAGAATATCCTACGAGTGTAATAAGAGTAATAGAAATTGTATTGATGATTGAGGGTAAAGCCTCGGGTAGTAATACTTTAGTGATGATCTGCATTGGATTTGCTCCCATCGAACGCACCGCTTCGATAAGACCTTCCGGTATTTCTAAAAGACTGTTTTCAATCAGACGGGCAATAAAAGGAGCAGCTCCTATGCTTAATGGCACCAAAGCGGCTGTCATTCCAATAGAAGTGCCTACGAGTAAACGTGTAAAGGGAATCATCCAAACAATGAGTATAATAAAAGGTATGGAGCGAAAAACATTAACAAAAATTGCTAATATCTGATGGTACAACTTGTTTTCGAGCAATTGTCCTTCTCGGGTTAAAAAAAGAAAAAGCCCAAGAGGAAGTCCTAATAAAAAACCGAAAAAGCCTGAAACAAAAGTCATGATTATCGTTTCCAGCAAACCATTAAACAATAATAAAAAATTACCTTGAAGCATATCCTTTTAGTTTTATATTAATCTTTTTTTCATTTAAGTAGTGTAATGCCTGTTCAATCTGAAGATTATCTCCCTCAAACAAAGCAATCAAATAGCCCGTTGTAAGAGTTCCAAAAGACTCAACAGCAGATTTAATAATCCGTACTTTTACATTAAATAAAGAAGCTACATCTGCTATCCAGGTTATTGTACCATTCTCTGGCATTTTTATTTCTACAACAGCAGATCCCTCTTCTGTATAGGTTGCTTTTATTGTTTTTGCAATGTCCGTTGGCAGTTGTATGTCTTTTTCTTCCGGTAAAAAAGCAGCTATTACCGGATGATTCTGATCAGAAAGGATTTCCTGTACAGTACCTTTTACCATTAATTTTCCCTTATCAATAATGGCTACTGAATGACAGATTGATTTAACCACCTCCATTTCATGTGTGATGATGAGAATTGTAATTTTTAAACGTTCATTAATCCGTTGTAATAACTCCAAAATAGATTTTGTAGTTGCCGGATCCAGAGCACTCGTTGCTTCATCACATAGCAACAAATGAGGATCATTTGCCAAAGCACGTGCTATAGCCACCCGTTGTTTTTGTCCTCCGGAAAGATTTGCAGGGTATTGTCGGGCCTTATCAGTAATTCCTACCAGTTCGAGTAATTCTTCCACTTTCTCACGTATCTCTTTTTTTGATTTTCCCGCCAGTTCCATCGGCAAGGCTATGTTATCAAAAATAGTTCTGGAAGTCAGCAGATTAAAATGTTGAAAAATCATACCTATTTTCTTACGTTGCTCTTCAAGTTTTTTTCCTTTTAAGCCCGTTATATCCGTATTATTTATGATTACCTGCCCCTGATCAGGTATTTCCAAAAGGTTTACACAACGGATAAGAGTACTTTTACCCGCACCCGATCTCCCAATAATTCCTAGAATTTCTCCCTTCTGTAATTGAAAGCTGATATCTGATAAAGCTTGTAGCCGCAGCTGACCTTTACCATACGTTTTTGATACATTCTTTAATTCAATCATTCTTTTTTATATTAAAAATGCTTCTGAAATATCAGAAGCATCTTATACGATTTCACAAGATTCCTTCCCTTATATCCATAGAGCCATAGAACTGCACATTAATACAGTCATCATTACCTCATCAAGAAACAACTGAAACAAAATCATGATTATTTTATATTTAAATGCAAATTTAGTAAATAAATAATCTAAAAAACAAATTTAAATTTACAAAAAATAGAATATTTATCTAAACACAAAAAGATGATAGAAAAAAACAAAGAGATATAATTTAAAAGCAAAAAAAAGCCACTGCAAAAAGTGGCTTTAATAAACGTATTTATAGATTAAAATAAAAAAGGCTGAAAAAAATTTTTCAGCCTTTTTGTATTAAAAATCTCTGTTAGCATCAAATGCTTCGAGATAGTTAGCTACACGTTGTACAAATTGTCCTCCTAAAGAACCGTCTACTACACGGTGGTCATAAGAATGTGACAAGAACATTTTCTGACGAATTCCGATGAAATCTCCTTCAGGTGTTTCTATCACCGCAGGTACTTTTCTTATAGCTCCTAAGGCTAAAATACCTACCTGAGGCTGATTGATTATCGGAGTTCCAAATACAGAACCAAAAGTTCCCACATTAGTTACTGTATAAGTGCCACCTTGTGTATCATCTGGTTTTAGTTTACCATTTCTCGCTCTGTTTGCCAAATCGTTTACTGCTTTTGCCATACCTACCAGATTGAGTTGGTCTGCATTTCGGATAACCGGTACAATAAGATTTCCGTTTGGCAATGCTGCAGCCATTCCTAAATTGATGTTTTTTCGTTTTATGATAGTATCACCATCAACTGAAATGTTCATCATAGGAAAATCTTTTAAGGCTTTTGCAACTGCTTCCATAAAGATTGGCGTAAAAGTAAGTTTCTCTCCTTCTCTTTTTTCAAAGGCTCCTTTTACTTTATCTCTCCATTTCACGATATTGGTTACATCTACTTCAATAAAAGACTGTACATGAGCAGAAGTCTGAACGGATTGTACCATATGATGTGCTATCATTTTTCTCATACGGTCCATTTCCACGATCTCATCCTGTCCGTTTACAGATACCGGTGCCGCTTTAGCTGCAACCGGAGTTTCTTTAACAGCTGGTGCTGAAGGTGCTGCCGGCGCTGTTTTTGCAGTTGCCGGTTGTGTACCTCTATTTTTTACGTATTCCAAGATATCGGTTTTCGTAACCCTTCCTTCTTTTCCTGTTCCGTTTATGTTGTCTAATTCTTCTATTGAAATACCTTCTTCTTTAGCAATATTTTTCACCAAAGGAGAGAAGAATTTTTCTGAGGCTGAAAAATCAGTATTTACTGTTTCTTTTGCAACCTCAACAGATTTTTCGATCTGTGCAACAGATGCTGTGGTATCTTGTGTTACAGCCGGTGCAGAAACTGCATCACCGCCTTCTGTTTCAATAATTGCAATAACCTGACCTACCTGAACGACATCATCTGTATTAAAAAGAATTTCTACAATGGTTCCTGAAACTTCAGAAGGAACTTCACTGTCTACTTTGTCAGTTGCAATTTCAACAACTGTTTCATCTTGTTCAACAGTATCACCTACATTTTTTACCCAATTTGTAATTGTTGCTTCTGCAACAGACTCTCCCATCTTAGGTAATTTCAATTCAAACTTTGCCATATATTTAATCTGAGGTTGTGTTTTACGATTTTTTTTACAAAAATAATACTATTTCTGACTTTCACTAATTATTTTTTAACTTAAGGCACTAAATTTAATTACCTCGCCTCTTCCATTTTTATCATCACTTCCTATAAAAAAGGAAGCATAATGAGGTTTTATTTTAAAACTTATACCAGTATTTTGATATGTTTCTAATAAATTAATATATTCCTCATAACTATTATGATCCGCATCATATAGAATTTCGACGGATTGATTCTGATATTTCTCCAGAATTTGAGGAACCTCTTTTACAAAATTAATTCTTTCCGGCTTTTTTAAAAGTTTTTTTTCTAAAATAGTTACCAATTCCTTATTCTGAGACACCAGTACATAATGTTGTGGCTTTTTCTTTTTGATTCCTTTTTCCGTTTTTTTCTTGAAAGCAAATAGTAGAATTCCAGCTTCCATCATCATATTAAAAAGAAAAGAGGCTGAGAAGTGTTTGCTGTAGAAAAAATGCATGGCATCTTTGAAACGCCTCATGTAAGTATTATCTTTTAAGGTACTCTCACCTTTGAAATGGATAATGGAAACATCCGAAAAATAAAAATTTTCCTTTTGCTGCTTTAAAACCGTGTATGATAAATCGATATCATCAGAATACATAAAGCACTGTTCGTCAAAACCGCCAACTTTGATGTAAAGTTCCCGTTCCATAAACATAAAGGCGCCGGCAAGTATATCCACTTTACCGGATTCATTTTCTTTCAGATGCTGTGCATAGTAACGATTAAAAGCGCCTGAATGCGGAAATATTTTATATAAACCCGTAACTTTTGTAAAAGCTACCCACGGAGTGGGTACGCTTCTCTTTGATTCCGGTAAAAAATGTCCTGAACCATCTATCATTTTACATCCGATAATACCTGCTTGTTTTTTTGAGTCAGCGAAAGCTATCATATGAGTAAAAGTATGCTCTCCAACTATAGTATCGGGATTAAGAATACAAATATATTTTCCACGGGCAAGGTCTACCCCCATATTATTCCCTTTTGGAAACCCCGCATTTTCTTTATTGGCAATAAAAGTGATTTCAGGAAAAACAGCATGCATCATTTCTACAGAGTCATCTGAAGAAGCATTATCTACTACTATAATTTCTGCCTCTATAGCACTAATGGCTCTTTGAACACTTTTAATACAGGTTTGTAAAAAATGAGAAACATTATAGTTTAGAATAATAACTGATAATTGCATGCTTTATTATTGATTGATGCTTTTAACTTCCTCTATATAATCAGTTAGTATTTTACCGTATAAACTTTTTTTCACTTCCGGAGTCAATGCATTGGAAATGGTATCGAGATATACATGACTCAGAGGCGCTACTTCTGTCAATGCAATATAAGCAGCTACTGCCTTGTCCTTGTTTTTAACAGAGAAGTTTACGGCATTCAGATACATGCGTTTATCCGTTTTTCCGATGAGCGTCAGTAAACTGTCAGAGGCAGCTTCCTGATTGTTTTTATCGGCCAGAACCTGTGCCCGTATCAAGTCATTTTTTGCAGTAAGGATTTTCTTTTTGGTATCCAGATAATTTTGATATAATTTCTGATTTTCTGAGCCTTCTATTTTAGCATCTGCAAAAAAGTGAGATAAGGTAGAGCTGATTTTTAACTCTCCGGGTTCTGCAAAAAACAGTATGTAATTATCTTCTGACAAAGAAGTTCCTCTGTCAAGAGAAAGATACATTACCTGAGGTTCTTCTATGTGTAAAGAAGTTTCAAAATGAGAATTTCCCTTAATAATCATACTGTCAAGTGTGACCAAAGCACTGTCTTTAACCGTTTGCAGATAGAGTTTTCCCTGACTCAATCCTTCGATATTACCTACAATTTTAAGGTTATCATCTCCTGATTTTTTATTACAGGCTATAATAAAAGATGTGGTAAGCAGTAATATAAAAATTTTTTTCATCTATTATTTGAATAAATCCATTCCCGGAATGTTAGGCATTCCGTCTTTCGCAGCAACTGCTAATTCTGTTTCATTGATTTTAGCTGCCTTTTCCAAGGCTTTGTTTAGAGTAAGAATAAGATAATCTTCCAATTGCTCTTTATCTTCAAGCAAGCGATCGTCAATATTGATTGTTCTTATTTTGCTGTTTGCCGTTACCGTAACCTGCAGAAGATTGTCGGAACTGTTTTCATCTATCAAAACCGTATCTAAACGTTTTTTAGTTTCTTCTACTTTTTTCTGAGCTTCCTGTAATTTGCCCATCATACCCATTAAATCGCCAAACATTCTATTATGTATTAAATTGTTAATGGTTACAAAAATATCAAATTGAAATGATTTTCAAACTCTTTTAAATTGAAAATGCACCTTCCTATCTTATGGAATTGTACTATTTTTGCATGCTACTATATTTTTTTGAAAAATGAAACCAGATATATATGAAATAAATGAGCCTATTGCGGCTATTAAACCTGTGCGTTTAGAAAAACACGGAGACATCCGGACTGATAATTATTTTTGGATGAATGAGAGAGAGAATCCGGAAGTAATCGATTACCTGAATGCAGAAAATGCCTATTATGAAAAATGTACTGCACATACCAAACAATTGCAGCAGGCATTATTTGAAGAAATGAAATCGCGCATCAAAGAAGACGATGCTTCAGTACCCTATCTCTACAACGGTTATTATTATATTACACGTTTTGAAACAGGTAAAGATTACCCTATTTATTCGCGCAAAAAAGGATCTCTTGATGCTCCTGAAGAAATCATGTTTGATTGTAATGTAATGGCGGAAGGTTTTGCTTATTTTCATCTATCGGGTATTAACATCAGTGATGATAACCGATATGCCGCTTTTGGAGTCGATACTGTTTCCAGAAGAGAATATACCCTACAGATAAAAGATCTGGAAACCGGAATTATTTTACCTGTAAAAATTGAAAAAACAACCGGAAGTTCTACCTGGGCAGCAGATAATAAATCCCTTTTTTATTCCAGAAAAGACGAACAAACATTACGGCCTGATCAGATCTTAAAACATTGTCTGGGGACTGCTACTCAAGAAGATGTTCTTATTTACACCGAGAAAGATGAAACGTTCAGTACTTATATCTATCGCTCCAAATCAAAAAAATATCTGATTATCGGCTCTGACAGTACGCTTACAACGGAATATAGAATTCTCGAAGCGACCAATCCTACTGGTAGGTTTAGTATTTTTCAGAAGAGAACAAGAGGTCTGGAGTATAGTATTTCTCATTATGGCAATAGCTTTTATATTCTCACAAATAAAGATAAAGCGACGAACTTTCAACTGATGCACACAACGGAAGATGCTACCGGTAAAGAAAACTGGAAGACTGTCATTGCACACAGAGAAGAAACACTTTTGGAAGGTATTGATATTTTTAAAGACTATTTAGTAATTTCTGAACGGACAAATGGTTTAACTCACATAAAAATACAACCATGGCAACAGCCGGAAAATGCGTATTACTTACCTTTTGATAGTGAAACTTATACCGCATACACCACTACGAATGTAGATTTTGATACTGATATATTGCGTTATAGTTATCAATCCATGAAAACCCCGGCCTCAGTAATCGATTTCAATATGGATACACGTACAAAGGAGGTTAAAAAAGAACAACCTGTTTTAGGTGATTTTGATAAAGGTAATTATACTGAAGAACGCCTTTGGGCTACAGCTGCTGACGGAACGAAAATACCCATGTCTGTTGTATACAAAAAGGGAATAGAAAAAAACGGAGAAAATCCACTGCTTTTATATGCTTACGGATCATACGGTTCTACGATGGATCCTTATTTTTCAAGCATACGTCTTAGTTTATTAAACAGGGGCTTTATCTATGTTATTGCTCATATCCGCGGAGGAGAAGAATTGGGAAGATATTGGTATGAAGAAGGAAAACTACTTCAAAAGAAAAATACCTTTACTGACTTTATCGATTGTTCAAAATTTTTAATTGAACAGAAATACACCTCTGCAAAACATCTGTACGCAGAAGGTGGTTCTGCAGGAGGTTTACTGATGGGAGCGATTATGAATATGCAACCTGAGCTTTATAACGGTATTATTGCTCAGGTACCTTTTGTTGATGTGGTTACTACTATGCTCGATGATTCTATCCCGCTGACCACAGGTGAATATGATGAATGGGGAAATCCGAATGATCCGGTGTATTATGATTATATGAAATCCTATTCTCCTTATGATAATGTAACCGCTAAAGAATACCCAAACCTCTATATATCAACAGGTTTACATGATTCCCAGGTTCAATATTGGGAACCCGCAAAATGGATTGCTAAATTAAGGGCTTTGCGGACAAATAAAAATTTATTATTTCTCGACACTAACATGGAAGCAGGACACGGTGGGGCATCCGGACGTTTTGAGGCCTTAAAGGAAGTAGCAAAAGAATATAGCTTTTTGTTAGATTTAGAAGGAATAAACGAATAGTAAAAAAAAAATTTATTAATTTTGTCAAGTTGTAAGGGAATGAAAAAACTTCTCTTTTAAAATAATAATTATGAAAGAAGAGATTCAAGCTCATGATATTTTAGACCTGATCGGAAACACTCCATTAGTTAAAATTAACAAAGTATCAGAAGGTTTAAAAGGTAATTTTTACGCGAAAGTAGAAGCTTTTAATCCGGGGCACTCATCAAAAGACAGAATTGCTTATCATATTATTGAAGAAGCTGAAAGACAAGGCATTCTGAAACCCGGAAATGTCATTGTTGAAACAACATCTGGTAATACAGGATTCAGCATTGCAATGGTCAGCATTATTAAAGGATATGAATGTGTTTTAGCAGTTACTTCTAAATCATCCTCAGACAAAATTGATATGCTGAGAGCTATGGGAGCTAAGGTATATGTTTGTCCGGCAAATGTATCAGCAGATGACCCAAGATCCTATTATTCTGTTGCGAAACGTCTTCACGAAGAAACTGCCGGATCAGTTTACATCAATCAATATTTCAACGATTTAAACATTGATGCACACTATAAAACCACCGGTCCTGAAATTTGGAATCAGACCAATGGCAAGATTACCCATCTGATTGCCTGTTCCGGAACAGGAGGTACCATCTCAGGTACTGCACGCTATCTTAAAGAACAAAATCCGAATATCAAAATACTGGGAGTTGATGCATTTGGCTCTGTATTAAAAAAATTTCACGAAACCCACGAACTGGATCCTTCTGAAATTTATCCTTACAGAATTGAAGGAATGGGTAAAAACCTCATCCCTACTGCAACCGACTTTGATGTGATTGATAAGTTTATAAAAGTATCTGATGAAGATGCCGCTCATATGGCACGAAAGATATCTAAAACAGAAGGTTTATTTGTAGGATACACCTCCGGAGCTGCTTTTCAGGCTGCCAAACAGTTTGCTGAAGAAGGCGAATTTGATGAAAACAGTAATGTCATCATTATATTTCCGGATCACGGATCACGTTATATGAATAAAATATACAGTGATGAGTGGATGAATGAACAAGGCTTTTTTGATAATGTCAACCGCGAAGAAGAAAAACAGATTGAGTTTATTAAATAACACTTGATCTTCATTAATAATAAAACAGTTGTAATTAAAATATTACAACTGTTTTTTTTTGAGAACTAAAAAACCATAAAACGATCTCTTAATCAATCCTCAAAAACAAAAAAGAGAGGGTAAGCCCCTCTCTTTTTATTTAAACCACTCGTTTTTCAATATATTTGGAATTCATGATTCTCACAATTCCCATATAGTCCATGGTAAATTCTACAACGCTTCCTACCTGATACTCATGATTGTTTTCACCAAGATCAAGTACAATCATATCTGATGTTGCTCCAGCAATTTTGATGGTCTCATCTGTAGTTTCAAGATGATTGACATCGATATCCAGTATTCCGATATCAATAAGTGCCCGGTTAGAGGTTTTTCCGATATCATCCTGATCAAAAGTAATGGTTTCACCTTCCAGATTGGTTCCCATTTCACCTGAAGGTACAATGGGTTTCTCATACAACTCAATAATTTCTGCATAGAGTTTAAAAACACGCTGTTTTAACGTAGCATAACTGGTATTATTATACACATTGGTTCCCATGAATAAGGTTTCACCAATTCGGAAATGGTTGATTCCTTTCGGCAAAATATTCTGTTCAATCAAGGGTATGGTTACAGAAGAGCCTCCGGAAATAAATGCTATTTTTTTATTGAATTTTTCTTCTACAAGCTGCTTATACAGACTCAATTGAATGAGTTTATCAGCATTGGGCAATATTCCGTATAAACAGGATAAATTAGTTCCCAAACCGATCACTTCAATATGATCGAGTTCAAAAATATCTTCATAAAACTGGATAAAGTCTTCTCTCATAACCCCTTCACGTAATTCTCCCAAATCAATCATGATAATCACCTGATGGATTTTTTGCTGTTTCTTCGCTTCCTCCGACAGCATTTTTATGGTAGTGATATCGGAGTTAAGACTTACATCTGCATATTGTACAACTTCTTCTATCACGCCTTTTGCCGGTGGTTTTATATAAAGTGTACGGGCATTGGGATTGATGCTTTTGATGATCTTTAAGTTAGAAGTTCTTGAATCGGAACAGTTCGTAACGCCCAGATCCAGTAACACTTCAAGATACTTTTTATTTCCGCACAAGATTTTGGTCACAATAGACCAGTGAATACCCTGCTTATCAAAAAAATCATTTAATACTTCAAAATTGTTCTTTAGTTTTTGTTTATCTAATGTGATATATGCCATAACTTTATTTTATATATCTCATTTCAAGATACTTATTGGTAAATCCTAATTTTTCATATAATTTTCTTGCCGGATTGTCAGGTTCTACATGCAAGGCAATATTGCCTTCACTTGATTCAATAGCATTCTGCATGAGACTCATACCGATTCCTTTCCCTCTATAGTCCTGATGCGTAGCAATATATACTAAGATATTTTCCGGAATATAATCTTTCATTCCCGTTTCATTCACCACTGTAACACCGACTATTTCTTCATCGATAGTGGCTACCAATACAAATCCGGAAGTCTCTCTTTCAGTCTGATTCAAAGCATACATTACTGCTTTTTCAATATCTTGTTTAGGATCTCCGTACTGCTGCAGGTTTTCATAAAGAAAGTTGACTGCATTGGCTTGGGCTGTTTTCGACAGGGACGTTTGTGCATCCCATTTTTTAATAATAATCATTTTGTTACTTTTTAAATTCGTAATATCCCAAATTTAGAAGAATATATCACAAATCAAAATTTAACTGTTTTTTTTAGGAAAACTTTGAGAAAATCAGGGATTTTGAAAATAAAAACAGCTTTGCTGTAACGTTTATTAAAAATTAGCTACCTATAATAAAAAATCATAATTATGAAACTAAAAATAAGCGGGTTGACAAAAACCTATAAGAATGGAGTGATGGCACTTGACAATGTTGATTTAGAAATCGGAGCTGGGATGTTTGGTCTATTGGGACCTAACGGAGCCGGTAAATCATCTTTGATGAGAACGATTTCTACGCTTCAGTCACCTGACTCCGGAGAAATTCATTTCGGGGATATTAATGTATTAAAGAATCCGATGGCTTTGAGAAAGGTATTAGGATATCTGCCACAGGAATTCGGAGTATATCCAAATATGTCGGCAGAACGACTGCTAAACTATTTTGCTCAGTTAAAAGGAATCTCCTCTAAAGAAGACCGTAAAAAAATCATCAAAGAAGTATTGGAAGTAACCAATCTTTGGGATGTAAGAAATAAAAGTGTAAGCGGTTATTCCGGCGGTATGAAGCAGCGTTTCGGGATTGCGCAATTACTTTTAAACAATCCTAAACTGATTATTGTGGATGAACCTACAGCAGGACTGGATCCGGCGGAGCGTCACCGTTTCCTGAATGTATTACGTGAAATAGGAGCCAATCATACGGTTATTTTTTCTACACACATTGTTGATGATGTAAGAGAATTATGTAGAGAAATCGGAATTCTGAATGGCGGAAAAATTTTGTACAGAGGTACGCCAACTGACGCTGAAGCACAACTGGACGGTAAAATATGGATGCGCATCATCGAAAGAAGTGAGCTTGATGATTTTGCCAGAGATTTTAATATCATCTCTTCAAACTTTAATCAGGATAATACGCTTAATATCCGTGTGTACAGTGAAACACAGCCTAATGAAACATTTGTGATGGCAAAACCACAGTTAGAAGATGTTTATTTTGTTACACTTAAAAACGATCGTCTGTAATGTTAGGAACCATTTTTTCTTTTGAATTTAAAAGATGGTTCAGGAACCTATCTTTTTACCTGTATATGGCAATATTCTTCGCCATCTCTTTTGCGATCATGGCAAGTGCGCTCGGATATTTTGACAGTTTATCGACTACTACCGCATCTAATACAGTTATGAACTCTCCTTTGAGTATCAATGGTTTTATCGGTGCTATATCGCAATTGGTGTATTTTATTGTGCCTACGATTATCGGTGCTACCGTGTACCGGGATTTTAAATACAATGTGCATACCGTTTTATATTCTTATCCTTACACCAAGTTTGATTATCTGATTGGTAAGTTTCTGAGTGGGTTATTTATTACCATACTCATTACATTTTCAGTAGGATTAGGATTTCTGTTAGCTTCTGTTTTGCCTTTTGCAAATCAAAATCTTTTAGGACCTGTCAATTTATGGGCTTATTTTCAAACGTACATTCTGTTTGTGGTACCCAACATTCTTTTGGTAGGAAGTATCATATTTGCACTGGTTACGCTGACACGAAATGTGTATATCGGGTTTATTTTTGTGATTGTTGTCTTTATCATCAAAGGGCTTATTTCCAATGTAACGAAAGATTACGATGACAAGTACATGACAGCACTGATTGAACCTTTTGGTAGTGAAGCTCTGATGTATGTAACCAAGTACTGGACTATTGAAGAACAAAACACGAAAAGCATTCCTTTCAGCGGTGTGATTCTCTATAACCGACTGATCTGGATGGGTGTATCGTTATTAGTTCTTACAGTGCTTTATTTTTCATTTAGTTTCTCCCATTCTCCGCTTACGATTAAACGTAAGAAAAAAGGAAGCCGATTGGTGAAGAACAATTTCGGCAGTATCATAAAAATCAATTTATCAAAAGTAACTCATAATTATTCCTTTGGACAGAATCTGAAGAATGCATGGAGTCTTTCCAATTTTGATTTTCTTGTCATTACTAAAAACTGGGTATTTATTACCATCATGATTATTTTAGCTATTTTCATTGTGATTTCAGGCTTTACATTAGGACTGATTTATGGAACAAATACCTATCCGGTTACCTGGAAGATCATTGAAGCATTCGGAGGAAATGCCATATTTTTTAACTCCTTACTTATCTATCTGTTTGCAGGCGTACTGATTCAAAACGGAGTTACAAGCAGGATGAATCTTCTTATAGATTCTACACCGATTCCTAACTGGACGCTGTTATTATCCAAATTTCTGGCATTGGTTAAAATGACTGTAGTCGTATTTTTCATTACAATTCTGGCCAGTATTGCTATACAGATTTATTACGGATACTATAATTTTGAATTATTGCATTACTTACAGGAGTTTTACATCTTTATGATGGTTGATATGATTATTGTCATTATTTACTCGCTGTTTATTCAGTCTTTTTTCAAAAACTATTTGATCGGATTCTTCGTTATTCTTGTTTCTCTGTTTATTTTAAGCAGTTTGAGCAAGATCGGAATTGAACAGGCAATTTTCCACTTCAATTCAGATCCCGGATACTATTACTCCGATATGAACGGATATGGAGTAGTCAGAGACTATTTTATCTATAAACTGTACTGGTTATTGTTTGCAGGTGTTTTATATGCCATCACTCTTTTACTATGGAGAAGAGGTATTCTTGCCGGAGCAAAAGAGCGTATAAAAATAGCTTTTAAAAGAATGAAAGCACCTATCATGGTTCCTGCATTTATCAGTCTGATTGGTTTCATTGGTCTGGGATATGCTATCTATTATAATGATAACATTTTACAGCCTCATTATTCAAGTCAGGATTATGAATTACAGCAGGTGGACTGGGAAAGAAAATACAAGAAATATGAAACATATCCGCAACCGCGTATTGTGGATGTAAAAGTGGATATGAATTTATTTCCAAAAGAAAGAAATTACAATGCAGAAGTACAGTATATCATGGTTAACAAATCTGACAAGCCTATCGATACACTGCTGGTAAATTACCAGAAAAACTTACGCTCTATTACTTTTGATATACCAAACAAACTGGTATCAAAAGATACAGTTCTTAATTTTGATATTTATAAGTTAGAGAAAACGCTTTTGCCGGGTGATAGTATTGCTGTTCATTTCAAAGTACAGAATTTGCCAAATACATTCCTGAACGACCGCTCGCCGGTTATTGAAAACGGAACCTTTATCAATAATAGTATGTTCCCTTCTTTCGGTTATTCTGAAAACGGTGAATTGAGTGACAATGATGTGCGTAAAAAATACAATCTCAAGCCTAAAGAACGCATGGCAGCAACAGATGATATGAATGCCCGTAAAAATACGTATATCTCTGAAGAAGCTGACTGGATTACTTTTGAAACAACAGTGAGTACTGATGAAGACCAGATTGCTATTGCACCTGGATATCTTCAGAAAGAATGGGTTAAGGATGGAAGAAAGTATTACCATTATAAAATGGATTCAAAAATGTTGAATTTCTATGCCTTTAATTCTGCCCGTTATGAGGTAAAAAGAGATAAATGGAAAGATATTAATCTTGAGATTTATTATCTGAAAGGACATGAATATAATCTGGACAGAATGATGGAAGCGATGAAACGTTCTTTGGCTTATTACTCTGAAAATTTCAGTCCTTACCAGCACAAACAGGTACGTATTATTGAGTTTCCAAATACAATGGGATCATTTGCACAATCTTTTGCCAATACTATTCCATTTTCTGAAGCCATCGGTTTTATTGCACAGGTAGATGAAGACAATCCGGATGCGGTAGATTATCCTTTCTCCGTTATTTCTCATGAGGTAGCACATCAATGGTGGGCACATCAGGTAATCGGAGCAAATGTTAAAGGAGCTACCTTAATGTCTGAATCGCTTTCAGAGTACAGTTCTTTAAAAGTGTTGGAACATAAATACGGAAAATTCCAGATGAGAAAATTCCTTAAAGATGCATTAAACGATTATCTGACCGGAAGAACCAGAGAATGGAAAGAAGAAAATCCGTTGATGTATAATGAAAATCAGCAGTATATACATTACAACAAAGGTTCACTTGTATTGTATGCAATGAGTGATTATTTAGGAGAGAAAAACTTTAATAACATTCTGAAAGGATATGTGAATGAAGTGGCTTTTCAGGAAGCTCCTTATACGAACTCTATCGAATTTGTTGACCATATCAGACGTGCAACACCTGATTCTCTGCAATATTTAATTAAGGATATGTTTGAAACCATTACACTGTATGACAATAAGATTAAAAGTGTTTCTACTAAAAAATTATCTAACGGAAAATATCAGGTAGATATTGAATTTTTAGTTTCGAAATATCGTTCTACTCCTAAAGGTGAATCCATTTATAAAGATGAACAGGGAAATACGCTGACGTATAAAAATGACAGGGAAACCATACATTCTTATCCGATGAATGACTATATTGAAGTTGGTGTCTTCGGAGAAAAGAAAAGACAAGGGGCTTTTGAAATTGATGATGAATTGTATAACAAGAAATATAAAATCAATAAAATTGATAATAAAGTTTCTATCATCGTAGATAAAAAACCGGTTGAAGTGGGTGTAGATCCTTACAACAAATTGATTGATCGGGATTCTAACGACAATCGAATGAAAGTAAAATAATCAATTTTTAATTGAAGAAATAAAAAAGGCTGCATAATAATGCAGCCTTTTTGTTTTTATATTATTTTCTGGAAGATTTAGACATCCGTATTTCAAGTACTCCTTCCGTTTTGTCACTGTTATAAGTAGTAATAGAGGTATCTACATCAAATATACTTATTTTAAGTGCCTCCTGTTTGGTTACTTCTTTGCCATCAACAATCACTTTTTTTACTTTCTCATTACGGATGGAACGTAAAAAATCTTGTTGAAGTTCGTTTCTGAAGTTGATGCTCATATCCATATCCAGATTTGCTTTATTCTTTTGTGCTTCAGCTTCTTTTTTAGCCTTTTCCAATGCTTCCTGACTGGCTTTTCTCGCTTCCTCTTCTTTTTGCTTTTGTTGCTCAGCTTTTGCTTTTATTTCCGCCTTTAACTTTGCTTCCTCGTCTTTCTTAGCCTGCTCTGCTTTTAGCCTTGCTTCTTCTTCTTTTTTAGCCTGTTCTGCTTTCAGCCTTGCTTCTTCTTCTTTCTTGGCCTGTTCAGCTTTTAATCTCGCTTCCTCGTCTTTTTTAGCCTTTTCTGCTTTTAATCTCGCTTCTTCGTCTTTTTTAGCCTGTTCTGCTTTTAATCTCGCTTCTTCGTCTTTTTTAGCCTGTTCTGCTTTTAGCCTTGCTTCCTCTTCTTTTTTAGCCTGTTCTGCTTTTCGTCTCGCTTCCTCGTCTTTCTTGGCTTGCTCTGCTTTTAATCTCGCTTCCTCGTCTTTTTTAGCTTGCTCTGCTTTTAATCTCGCTTCCTCTTCTTTTTTAGCTTGCTCTGCTTTTAGCCTTGCTTCCTCTTCTTTTTTAGCCTGCTCTGCTTTTAGCCTTGCTTCTTCGTCTTTCTTAGCCTGCTCTGCTTTTAGTCGGGCTTCTTCTTCTTTTTTAGCCTGTTCTGCTTTTAGCCTTGCTTCTTCTTCTTTCTTAGCCTGTTCTGCTTTTAGACTTGCTTCTTCTTCTTTCTTAGCCTGTTCTGCTTTTAGCCTTGCTTCTTCTTTTTTAACCTGCTCTGCTTTTAGTCGGGCTTCTTCTTCTTTCTTAGCCTGCTCTGCTTTTAGTCGGGCTTCTTCATCTTTCTTAGCCTGTTCTGCTTTTAATCTCGCTTCTTCGTCTTTTTTAGCCTGTTCTGCTTTTAGTCTGGCTTCTTCTTTCTTTGCCTGCTCTGCTTTTAACCTCGCTTCTTCGTCTTTCTTAGCCTGCTCTGCTTTTAATCTCGCTTCTTCGTCTTTCTTTGCCTGCTCTGCTTTCAATCTCGCTTCTTCGTCTTTCTTAGCCTGCTCTGCTTTTAACCGCGCTTCTTCATCTTTTTTAGCCTGTTCTGCTTTTAGTCGGGCTTCTTCTTCTTTCTTAGCCTGTTCTGCTTTCAATCTCGCTTCTTCGTCTTTCTTTGCCTGCTCTGCTTTTAATCTCGCTTCTTCGTCTTTCTTTGCCTGCTCTGCTTTTAACCGCGCTTCTTCTTCTTTCTTAGCCTGTTCTGCTTTCAATCTCGCTTCTTCTTCCTGCTTTTTTTTACTGATGTTTTCAGCCAAAGCTATTTTTTCAGCATCTGCCTTATCTTGTGAAGAAATGGCGCCTCTGTATTTACTGACTAACGTCACTACAATAGCTCCGTCTTTTGCTTTTTCTCCAAATAAAGCGATGGCCTCTTCCCCTTCAAGGGTAATGATTTTTTCTATGTATTCCGGTTTTAATTTTAAGTATTCTGAATACTTTACATAGTAACCATTGATAATGATGAGAGGGGTTTTATCTTCTCTAAAAATAGCAATAGGATCTTTGGCATTCAGTATCTGAAAGGGATTTAGAACTATTGTAAAGAGTAATAGAATACTGATTAAACGCATACGTAATGATTTAGTGCAATGAAGGAACAAAAATATTTATTATATTGTATTAATGTTCTAAATTATTCTTTATTTTTTTATTGATTCATGATGCTGATAAAGAATTCCTTTGTCAAAAGCTACCCATCTGCTTGATTTTAATCCACCTATTTTCATGGCTTTATTTGTCCAGGTATTACAGGTATAAAAGATACTATAGGAACCTTTCGCTTCGTAGAAAGCATCATTTTTCCCATACTGTGCATCTGTTTTTATATAAATTGGTTGTCCCGAAGCATCCATATCAATCGAACTCACGATAAACTCAATCATCTTCTTGTATTGCGTTTCGGTAATCAATACTTTTTTTGTCAATTCGTCTTCGTGTATGTTTTTTTGGTACGTTACATGTAATGCTGTTTCTCCCATACCGGTTGCCGCTACCAAAGCAGTAGAAATGGTAAGATCAGCCCATTCCGGTGTATTTAAATAAAAGCCTTTGTCACCCCAGCCGATGCCTACATATCTGAAATCCGTTTGTTTGCCTACTGTATTTTCATAAGAAAAAACAGTACTCCAGTTTATTTGTGGATGGTGTACCGGAAATACTAAATCAGTATGTACGCCATTGGACTGCAAGTACATGGTTATGGTTTTTTCTTCTGCTGACGGTATCTCATTCACTGTACTTCTTGATAAGAGAAATTCACAAAAAATATAGATAAGCAGTAAGGCAACAAACCCCAGTATAAGATACGCTGTATATTTTAGTGCAATGAGAATTCTCTTCATAATTTTCTATTTTCTTTACATAAAATAACGCAACTTTACAGTTACTTATTTTGTTATACTATTTTTACTGTAAAGTAAGTGTAAATTATATTCATCTGTAGTAAACTGTTTTATTTTTTCATTTATGACGAAAAAAAAAGTTGTGGTCAGCTGGAGCGGCGGAAAAGATGCTGCATTAAGTTTGAAACTTATTTTAGAAAATCCTCTTTATGAAGTGGTTTGTTTATTGACTACCCTTTACGAAGAAACGCAAGCTTCGAGTGTGCATTTTATTCCTAAATCAATTCTGAAAAAACAGGCAGATGCTTTAGAAATTCCTATTCACTTTGTAATGCTTACACAAAATGATCTCACAGATTATAACAGTAACATGCAAAAAACGATTGTTTTTTTTCAAAAACAGGGTGTTACAGGTTTTGTATTTGGTGATCTTAATGTAGAGGAAGTACTGCCGTATAGAAAAGTACTTTTTGATCCGCTGGGTATGGAACTTATTTTTCCTTTAGGCGGTTTAACATCTGAAAACGTTATGAAACTTTTTTTTAATTCAGAACTCGAAACAGTCATTATTGTAACTAACGAATCCGTATTGCCCTGCTCTTATGTCGGCAAAAAACTTACTAAAAATTTAATAGATACATTATCTCCTTCATGTGATGTGTGTGGTGAAAACGGTGAATACCATACTTTAATAACCGGAGGATCTATTTTCAAAAAATCTTTTTCTATTGAAATAGCAGCTATCAAAAAACACACTCAGCAAATCAGGCTTTCTGATTTTAGTCTGAAGAAATTTACATACTGCTATGCAGAATATAAATAAAATGGCAATAATGTATTTATTGCCATTTTGCTTATTATATTTTGATATGTCCCCAGTTTTCTCCGTTTTTAATACGGTAAACCTGCATCTCGGAAATTCCGAATTGTTTGGCCAGCATTTTCATTCTGGTTTTTCGGTTCGGATCCGCCAACCGCTTCTTTAAACGGATAACCTCCGTAATGGTTAGTTTTTTACCATCTTTGGTCAAGCGGTCAATTTTATTATACTGTCTTAATTTTTCAATGTTTTCTATAAATTTTGGATTGCTTTGCTGGTGTTTATAATAAACTTCCTTTGTTACCCATTCCAAATTTTCGTAGTGATCATTTTGTATATTATGATCTTTGTGAATCAGATGAACTTCATCTTCTTTTGGTTTTTCTAAAAAATACTCCGCCACTAACTTATAAAAAAAGCGATTGTGGTATTTTATTTTTTCTCCTTCCTTTGAGCGGTATTTGAACACCCTAAACCCTTCTGTAAAGCTTCCTTTTAAAACTTTTCCGTTTTCAATTTTATCACGATAGCTTACCATTCTTCCGTAGTTAGAAATCGCATATTTGAGACGAAAATCATGTTCAAAATGGATTTCTTTAAATACTTCGGATGCAAAATATTTAAACATACTATTACTAATTATTTGTTGCTAATTTGTTGTTGTAGTATTCTAAAGTGTTTTTATAAGGAAAACAAATATAACATTATAAATCTAAAATTGTTATTACTGCAAAATATATTAACATTTTGTAAAGTTTTTTAATCACAAATGTTAAAAAACAAACAACTTAAAAGGACTTGCTTTTATAATTCTATTTTGCTAATTGTACTTGTTTTTTCCATGAAAAATAGCCAAAACAGGCTACAATGAAAAGAAATATTGTTAATAAGGCATAAATAAATATTTCTTTGTGAAATAATAATGGAACAGCAATAAAATTGGAAATATTTAGTAATATCCAGTTTTCAACTTTGCGTTTGGCCATGAGCCACATACCTGCCCAGGCAAATGAAGATACGATTGCATCCCAAACTGGTACATCAGATGTTGTAAAACGGCTTAAAATGAGATATAGAACCAGCCAACCCACTACAACTATGCAACCCGTATATAACCAATCCTGTTTTCCAGCATGTGTGACAGGAAGTGAAAATCCTGTTTTGTTTTTACTCCAGTTCAACCATCCGTATATGCTCATGATAAAATAATAGAGATTTAAGAAAGACTCAGCATATAATGCTACTTCAAATAGAAGGAAAATACTGAGTAAAGTACCGAGAATACCAAACGGATAGGTAAGGATGCTGTTTTTTTGGGCAAAAACGACCTGCAATGAACTGAAAAGCACGGCAAACCATTCTAAATAAGAGGTATTTCTAAGTTGTTCTGAAAAAAGGGTGATCCAGTCTGTTATCATAATTTTTGTTTTTTCCCTACGCAGGCATTATCCTGATCAGGTGTTTGAACCCATTAAAATCCAAAGGGTCTGTTCTCAGCCACTGATAACCAGATCATGGCACCCCTTAAAACATGTCGTCAAAAATAAGGAATATATATGAAATATTTTTATAAACGCAGTTTTACAGCTCAGTTTTCATCTTTAATGTATAAATTTATGAAATGATAAAATAGACGCCATGAGATTAAATGCAGTAACGACATTCATATGCTTTATAGGTACTTTTATGATGGAAGCTCAAAATAATATAAAAAACACAGAAGGTCTCATTACAGTAGCAGAAACGGGAGCCCATCAGCCTATAGGTGTGAGTGTTTCTGGTCATAACAGGGTATTTGTGTCATTTCCTAACAAAAAACCCTATAAATACGGACTTACGGAAATCACTTCGGGCAGACAGATCGCTTATCCGGATATGAAGTGGAATAGTACAGAAGGAAAAGAAACAGAGCATTTTGTAAATGTTCAGGATATTTATGTTGATACCGATGACTATTTATGGGTATTAGACTCTAAGCCTGCTTCTAAAAATTCTGTTTTCGGAGAAGACAAAAAGGAGGATAAGGAGGGTAAATTCAAGCTTTTACAAATTGAGCTTAAGACCAATAGGGTTAAAAAAGCATATCTTTTTGAAGATTTAGACCGCTCAAAATCAGCTTTAAATGACGTCCGGGTTGATACAGAAAAAGCATTGGCTTACTTATCGGATCCCGGTCAAAGTGCTATCGTTATTCTCGATCTAAAAACAGGAAAAACAAGAATAGTATTGCAAAATGATCCCTCAACAGTAGCGGAAAAAGATTTTGTACTCTCTTATGAAGGTAAAGAGATGAGGGATAAAAATGGTAACCCGTTTCAGTCCAATGTCAATGGTATTGCTCTTACAAAAGACAATAAATATTTTTATTACCGCCCGATAAATACGCTTTATTTGTATCGGATTGAGACCCGCTATCTGGCAGATCATAACTTATCTGCTGAAAAATTGTCTGGTTATGTGGAAAATATGGGAAAAACCTCTGTATGCCACGGAATGGTTGCAGATAAAAAAGGGAATATTTATCTGACTTCTTCTATGGACTATTCTATAAAATATCTTACGCCTGAAGGTGAGTTACATACGCTGATACAGGATGAAGAATTGATATGGCCCGATTCATTGGGAATTGGTACAGACGGATATTTATATTTTTCGTGTGCGCAGGTAAACCGTCTACCACAATGGAATGAAGGCAAAGACAGAGCAAGTCTGCCTTACAAAATTTTCAAAATAAAACTTCCGTAAAAAGAGGAAGTGTTGTAAAATACAACGGGCAGATGTTAGTAACAAATGCCCGCTGTACAAGATGTGAAAAAATATTTTAAAATTCTATTGTCCTGTAAATTTCAAATCACTTAGTGTTTTCATAAAGGAAATAAGAGCTTCTTTTTCTTCTTCAGTAAGTGGAATTCTATTGTTGTTATTTTTTAATATAGGATCTAAATTATCCGCTGCTATAACTCCGTTATCGAAATAATCGAGGACTTCTCTTAGTGTGGCAAACTGTCCGAAGCTACCATAAGGTGCGGTAAATTCTACATTGCGCAATGACGGTACTCTAAAACTCATATACTCTTCGGGATTACCGGTAACCCGTGCTCTTCCTGCTTCATTAGAATTTGTATTTACAGGAAAACCGATATTTCTAAAAGTCTGATCGGTAAATAATTCTGTACTGTGGCAGCTTATACATTTTTGCTGAAAAACCTCATATCCTTTCGCTTCACTTTGCGTAAAGAAGAAACCTTCATTTCTTTTTATTTTATCATATTTACTCTCGGCGGAAATTAAGGTGTATTCGTATTGAGCAATGCTTTTATAAATGCGTTCAGGTGTAATCTGGTCGTCTCCGAATGCTTTTTGAAAAAGAACTCTATAGGTAAGGTCGGTTTGAAGCTTACCGATGACTTCGAGAATAGATGAATCCATTTCTTCATGTGTAATAATAGGCACAATCGACTGATTTTCTAAACTTAGTTTACTGCCATCCCAATTATAAAACTGCATAAAAGCAAGATTTTGAATAGAAGGTGTATTCCGAAGCCCAATTCTGTTTCGGATACCAACAGCTTGTGCGTGATGGTCTGCAAAAGCAGATGCCTGAATATGGCAACTGGCACAGGAAATAGTATTGTCTGCACTAAAACGTTTTTCATGAAACAGTTTTTCTCCCAATATCACACCATATTTTGTAGGTTTGTTTGTATACACTGAAGCATTCAGCTGTGGGAAACCTGCAGGAACCGTAAATATCAATTCAGGGTTTTCATAAGAGACTTGCTCATAATCATCACTGGTACAAGATATTAATATTAATAAAAGAGGCAATATTTTAAAAAAAACATTCATTAGTATGTATATAGAGTAGCTATTAACAGAGCCGCCCATGATGGACGGCTCATTCACTGAATTAATTTTCGACGTTAAGAATTGAAAACATACCTTTACTATCAGTTGTACCGTTTCCTCCCAAATTATCTACAAATTTTATCATTTGAACAGCTGTGTGAATATTAGGCGTTGCATTATCATCCATCCCCTCTCCTGTTGATAAGGTAATGGAATTGGCTTTACCGCTCAACAATTGATGGAAATCTGCTTTTATTGCAATTCTTGGTGCTTTGCTTCCTACTATTGCATTTTGTGGCAGGTCTAATACAATATTTCTGTAAGCATCTACACCTTGCGTATAGGTTGACGGATCCCCGTTGGTACCCTCAACCGTACTTCCGGTATGAATCGACATTGGCTTATGATCTCCATCATAAAACCCTTCTATTTTAGTAAATCGGTAGCCTGTTCCCCACTCCCACATCATTTCTGTATCATTGGCTCCGGCTGCTGCATAGAATTTCGGAAACCGTACCTGATCCAATGTATTGATGTCGCTTCTAACTCCTAATCCGAATTTGATTTGTCGATATTCTCCGGATGGTATATTACGCATTATATACTGTAAAGAAGCCGCTTGTGACTGGTCAATAATCATGGCTCCTTTGTCTAAATCATTTACATGATAAGGTACTTCGGTACCATCGGCTTTTACAAGGCGAATGTTACTGATTACGTATTTTAATTCTGAGAAATGATGCACTTGTCCCGCATCAGAAGTGTTTACAGTTGCTGAAGCAGATGCCGCTCCTCCCAAAATGATTTCGGTATTACCAAAGGTGTTTTTAAATGACAAAGTCACATTATTGGCTACGGCAGCATCATCACTGTTACACGATATAAAAATGAAGCAAACAAGAGCTGACAAAAGGTATTTTTTTAGATTTTTCATGGTTTTAAAATTTAATGTATTTGTATTTATTTTTTAGTTAAAATTGATTTTTAAGGACATAAAAACATTACGTCCCATTCTTGGAATATTGCCCCAATCGGCATAAGTACTGTAATATCGGTTCAGTAAATTTTCTGCACCTGCCTGAAATACAGTCCTGAAATTCTGGACATAAAACGTATAATCGGCTGATAAATTCCAAATGATATAAGAAGCTGTTGAATCTTCTCCGTATTCAGGACTGTAATTAATTTGTTTCCCATCACCGTTCACAGAGGTCTGAAAACTAAAATCTCTGTAATGGTATTGAAGAGAAGCCTGATAACTCAACGGACGAATAAAAGGCAGATTTCCTCCTTTATAGTCTTTACCACGCGCATAAGTCAATGTTCCCTTCCAATGCAGATGTTCCAAAATATCATAGGTTGCCTGGAGTGAAAAATTAAATAATGTGGCATACTCCAGTGAAGTATAACCTTTCACACCAACCGACTGATAATTCATCGGGCTTCCCATGCTTAAAATTCTTCCGATGATATAGTCTTTGATATAAAAGTAATTGGCTTTTGTCTCAACACTCCATCTGTCATTTTTAAAGCCTGCACTCGCATTAATTTCATAGGAAATTTCATTTTTTAAATCCGGATTTCCGATATAATCGTATCGGTCAAAACTATTGTAGATGTAATAACCATACCCTTCAGAAACTGAGGGTGCACGATGACCATATCCGCCTCCGACAGAGAAATGAAACAAATGAACCTCAGCATTGTAACCTGCATACAAACTCGGCAGAAACCGGGTTTTCTCCTGAGGAGCTCCCGGATGAAAAATCCAGTTAAAGTCTGCATATCTGGAACGGTTATAATTGACTCCTAAAGAACCACCAAAATTTAGATGGCTTTTTTCAGAAATTTCTAATGAATTATTCATGGAAAGTCCTGCATAACGGGTAGTAACCCATGGCCAGCTATATGCAAACATGGTACGTTTGCTTCTGTCCTGCGGATACATACGCATTTCTGCTATCGATAGGTTGTCGTAAGCATTAAGTTGAATTTCAGAACCATAATTATCTTTTTTCAGGTCAATTTTTGAGATTAGTCCATAGGTAGTACTCCATCCCGGCATATCCATATGTACCAGATTTTCGGGCCGTTTGGTATCATCCATATAATGCTCTACTGTATTAAAATAGACTTTGGTATCCCAGGATCTGACGAGCCTCTTTTCAAATAATTGTTTATAAGAAACAGAAGTTATGAGCGCTCTTGACAACCAAAGATCCATTGGAAGTGCCGGATAACCAACATTCTTTGCCACATCAAAAATTGCATCAACCCGCACAGCGGACAGCGGACCTGTCTTATAGGACATTGCTAATGAGGTATTGAATTTTTCAAATTGAGAATGGTTGACTTCCACATTATTACCATCTGAATAATTCTCCGCTTTTCGATGACCAATACTTGCGTCAGCCACAAATCTATTGCTCGTGTATGATGCATTTCCGAGGTTGAAAAACTGCTTGTTGTTAAATTCAAACCCGGATTGATAGCCACCATTCCATTGCTTGCCTTCACTGAATGCCGTTGTTTTTCTTTTCATGTCAATGCTGCCGGCTACAGTTGCCCCATGCATTCCTCCTTCCTGCCCGGACTTGATGTCTATTGCTGATAAATTATTACTTTCAACATACGAGGTAACCGGATCCATTTTATCGGTACATGCTCCGAAAATATGCATTCCGTCAATAGTAACAGTTGAGCGTTCCGTACTCATGTTATTAAGTAATGGTTCCCATGCATAAGCACCGCGTTTGATGAAACTGATCTGATCGGAAGAAGCAAGAAATTCATCTACAGAAACCGCCATTTTCATCTCGGTTTCTATTTTCTTTTTGGTTACCGTATGTATTTTCATTTCTTCCAACACAGTCGATAAACTATCATTCTCTGTATTTTGAGCATGTACATACACTCCTAAAAAAAACATCAACAGGGTAAAAAATCTCATTATGTCAGAATAAAATATCTATAAAAAGTTCACTTTTAGTCCCTTCAATACCCGGTGTAAAATCTGAAGGAACCTGAGTACCTTTTATTACCTGTCCGTTAGGGTCCATCATAATAAAATTCAATGTCCAGTTCCCTGTCATGGTATAATTGACTACCCCATGGTATAATCCGTCATTGTGCTGGGTTAAGTTTACATTATTAGGCGATGAGTGATTTCCCATTGAGGGTTCTGGCATTCTCGGATCTATAAGCAGGGTATAATCACTTGCTTCAGCATACGAAAATTGTGAAGGGTCAGGATAGTTTTCTATAGTTGTAACTGACTGGTTGTATTTATAAATACCTGCTATCAATTCATTTTCTGCCACTTTAGGTTTTTGAGGAGCCACTAATGCAATACAGTATTCTACTCCGTCATTGCCTGTAAATGTTGTCATATTCAAATTCATATTCGTTTGGTTTTTGACAGTTACAAACTGTTTTTCGTTATGCGTTTGATACTGATCTGTAAAAGTGATGTATACATTCCAGTTTTCCATCGCATTACTGACACTTGTAAATACTACATATCCGGAATAATAATTACCCTCTTCTTCATAAATCAGTTGGTGTCGGTGAGGGCATGATGTGGCAATGTTATCGGAACCGGTATGTATAGGAAGAAAAGTTACCTCCGAAGTATTCAGCATTTGAGACTGAGTGTTCAATATTTTTACACGAATCTCATTATATCCTTTGTATAAAGTTCCATTGAGTGCTTCAACACTTATTTTGTAGGGCCCACTATTGAAGGAGGTAACTTCTTTAAATTCAAAAAACTCTGTGACATCTTTATTGATTTCGGCTTCAAAATCCGTTTTATCAAGTGTGCACGAAGTTGTGACAGCCAAACCTATTGCTGCTACAAAAAGATGAAATATTTTCATTTTTAATTAAATAAATGTTGATAAACAACAGATCAACATGATACGAGTAAATATCAATTGCAAAACATTTGGTAATACGATAGCCTGTATTTGACTGCGTAACTTATCGCAATGTTATTATTACATTGATATTCATCGCTGTAAATCGATCTGTAGAAAGATTCTGTCTTTTATTCATCAGGTATAACATATTGCATTCTGCGCTATAAATAAAGCATAGCAATGCATATCGGGTACATACTACCTGATTATGATAAAAAAATAAAAGAATAAGATGAGTATACAACAGGAGGTCTGAAGATTAATTCAGAAAAAGAAAACGTGTAGATACTATTATATCCAAAAAGTATTTTTTTGGATAGTTCCTGTAAAAAGAATATCGGATTAGGGTAGTAGATAACTTGGTGATAGACAGCAATCTGGTTTTCAGCTGAAGAAAATCGGTGTTTTTCTTTACTATTCTCCGAATCAGATGCCTTAGCCATTTCTTTTTTCAGATGGCATTTACCATTACACTTCAGTTCAGGTTTGTCTTTATTTACACAGAGTTCGTTTCTTATATAATCATAGAGTACCACATATTCCGCAATCGGAAGTATGGGCTTGAAAAGCATGAATAATGATAATATAAGAGTAGCGAATTTCACTTTGCAAAAGTCTTACATTTTTTTTCCTCTGGCAAATTTTGGATTGTTTGTATAAACTATCGGATTGATTAAATAAATGATAGACTGAAAAGAGTATAAAAGTAGAATATGATTGTAAATAAACAAGAAGAAACTATGGGCCATATAACTCCCCATCTATCCAATAAAGTGTTTATATTCATTTTATACCCCTCCGCTCTGAAGTTCTTTTCAGAATTTTAAATGGAGTTGATGCTATAAATCATACACTTTACGATACAAAATTTGCCTGAATTTAACTCAAATTGACGATTTGGATTTATAAAAAAGACCTGTCGGTTTCGACAGGTCTTTGAAATGAGAATAGTAAAAAGGTTATTTTTTAACTACTTTAATAAACTGTGTTTGTTTTTTAGAACGTATCTCAATCATATAACTTCCGTTAGCCAGTGCGCTCATGTTTAACTGAACGTCTTTGCTGTTGGCTTCCTGAGTCAGTACTTTCTGACCTAACAGGTTGTATACTGTTACCCGATCAATACTGTTTTTGTATTCAATGATGAGAATATCGCTGGTTGGGTTAGGATAATACTTCAAACCTGATTTATCAAATTCATCTGTAGATAATGTAATATCAACTGTTACTGCTGTAGGTAAACTCGGACATCCGTTTGTACCCAAAATCACCGCATAATAAGTTTGTCCATCTACTAAAGGCATTATCGCCACCAGTGGATTAGTACCTGTCATGGCATCTTCATAAGTAATATACCATACAATATTGTTCTGATCCATTACCAGATCGGCAACCGTTGCTTCTCCGATACTCTCAACTGTAAAGCTTTGAATGGTTGATCCTGTAGGTGATGCGGGTCTGTCTAGAATGCTCACTGCTACTGCTGCCCGTTGGGAAACACATCCCTGCTGTATTTTTTCTACATAATAGGTTCCGGTTGTAAGAACTGTATCTTGTGTAAGTGCAGTACCTCCGGTTGGTGTTGTGTACCATGTATAGGATACGCCGGTTGGTGTTACAAGATGTAAATCGGCTACTGTTGCAGATTCACATAGCGTAAACGGATTTACAACCGGGGCATTTGTAGAATTCAGCACTACGGTTACTGCTTTTCGTTGTGAACTTTCACAACCGTTGATGGTTTGCGAAGCATAATAAGTAGTTCCCGTTACTAAAATAGTTGTATGAGGAAGTTCTGTCAGGGCATTTGCGCTTGCATACCATTTTACCTGAGTACCCTGTACCTGAAGATCACTGATGGTAAGATTTCCGGAAACACAGAACTTCTGAAGCGTATCTGCTGTCGGTGGCGACACTATCGGTGGTGCTGTAAGTGTAAAATCTTTTGTGATTACTGCACCATTTGCATCGGTAATGGTTACGGTATAGTTCCCTGCTGTTAAACCGGTTGCTATAGCAGCCGTACCTCCCGAAGGTGTCCATAAATAGGTGTATGGCTGAGCTCCTCCGATTACTGTTACAGAAGCAGATCCGTCGTTACCTCCATGGCAGGTAATATCAGATTGTGTAAATGCACTTACCATGAATACATCAATGATAATAAGATCAGCTCCGGTATAATTAATGGTATAATTGGCAGCGTCTAATGTTCCCTGTAGAATCGCATAGGTCCCCACTGCTTCACCTACTGCTCTTGTAAGATTACCTGTGATGATGGCATTAGTATCTCCATTTACTAAACCGGTTACGGTATACGTCAATGCCGGATCGGCTGTACCATATGCTTTGGTTTTTGCATCGGCAACGATGTTCAATGTTGCTTTGGTAATGGTAAGGTCGGCTCCCGTATACGTAATGGTATAATTGGCAGCATCTAATGTTCCCTGACCTATTGCATAGGTACCAACTGCTTCACCTGTTGCTCTTGTAAGATTACCTGTGATGATGGCGTTAGTATCTCCATTTGCTAAACCGGTTACGGTATACGTCAATGCCGGATCTACCGTTCCGTATGCTTTGGTTTTTGCATCGGCAACGATGTTCAGCGTTGCTTTAGTGATTATTAAATCAGCTCCTGTATACGTGATCGTATAATTGGCAGCGTCTAATGTTCCCTGACCTATTGCATAGGTACCCACTGCTTCACCTGCCGCTCTTGTAAGATTACCTGAAATGATGGCGTTAGTATCTCCATTTGCTAAACCGGTTACGGTATACGTCAATGCCGGATCTACCGTTCCGTATACTTTTGTTTGAGCATCTGCCACGATGTTCAATGTTGCTTTAGTGATAATAAGATCAGCTCCGGTATAGACCACGTTATAGTTCCCGTTTACAACTAAAGTCCCCTGAGCAATGGCATAGCTACCCACTGCTTCACCTGCGGCTCTTGTAAGATTACCTGTGATGATGGCGTTAGTATCTCCATTTACTAAACCGGTTACAGTATAGGTCAATGCCGGATCTACGGTTCCGTATGCCTTTGTTTTTGCATCAGCAACAATGTTTAGTGTTGCTTTAGTAATGGTAAGGTTAGCTCCCGTATACGTGATGGTATAGTTGACAGCGTCTAATGTTCCCTGACCTATTGCATAGGTACCAACCGCTTCACCTACTGCTCTTGTAAGATTACCTGTGATGATGGCGTTAGTATCTCCATTTACTAAACCGGTTACGGTATACGTCAATGCCGGATCTACCGTTCCGTATGCTTTGGTTTTTGCATCGGCAATAATATTCAGCGTTGCTTTAGTAATAATAAGATCAGCTCCCGTATACGTGATGGTATAGTTGACAGCGTCTAATGTTCCCTGCTCAATCGCATAGGTACCCACTGCTTCACCTACTGCTCTTGTAAGATTACCTGTGATGATGGCGTTAGTATCTCCATTTACTAAACCGGTTACGGTATACGTCAATGCCGGATCGGCTGTACCATATGCTTTTGTTTGAGCATCAGCCACAATGTTTAGTGTTGCTTTAGTAATCGTAAGATCAGCTCCCGTATACGTGATGGTATAATTGACAGCGTCTAATGTTCCCTGACCTATTGCATAAGTACCTACCGCTTCACCTGCAGCTCTTGTAAGATTACCTGTGATGATGGCGTTAGTATCTCCATTTACTAAACCGGTTACGATATACGTCAATGCCGGATCTGTTGTTCCATAGACTTTTGTTTGAGCATCTGCCACAATGTTCAGCGTTGCTTTAGTAATCGTAAGATCAGCTCCCGTATAGATCACATTATAGTTCCCGTTTACAACTAATGTCCCCTGAGCAATAGCATAGGTACCTACCGCTTCACCGGTTGCTCTTGTAAGATTACCTGTGATGATGGCGTTAGTATCTCCATTTACTAAACCGGTTACGGTATAGGTCAATGCCGGATCTACGGTTCCGTATGCCTTTGTTTTTGCATCAGCAACAATGTTTAGTGTTGCTTTAGTAATGGTAAGGTCAGCTCCCGTATACGTGATGGTATAGTTGGCAGCGTCTAATGTTCCCTGACCTATTGCATAGGTACCAACCGCTTCACCTACTGCTCTTGTAAGATTACCTGTGATGATAGCGTTAGTATCTCCATTTACTAAACCGGTTACGGTATACGTCAATACCGGATCTACCGTTCCGTATGCTTTGGTTTTTGCATCGGCAACAATGTGCAGCGTAGCTTTGGTAATGTTAAGGTCGGCTCCCGTATACGTGATGGTATAGTTGGCAGCGTCTAATGTTCCCTGACCTATTGCATAGGTACCCACTGCTTCACCTGTTACCCTTGTCAATGCTCCTGTGAGAATTGTTACATCATCCCCGTTTTCAAATCCGGTTATCGTATAGGTCAGTGTCGGATCTAAGGTTCCATAAACCTTTGTTTTTGCATCGGCAACAATGTGCAGCGTTGCTTTAGTAATCGTAAGGTCAGCTCCCGTATAGTTGATGGTATAGT
>Ga0308157_10000430_pt1 | contig 143342 bp, 108 predicted proteins | sample PhyBR1_FD_201035 | JGI IMG/M metagenome (GOLD analysis project Ga0308157, IMG submission 201035) | Phyllosphere microbial communities from UC Gill Tract Community Farm, Albany, California, United States - DLSLB.R1 | ecosystem: Host-associated > Plants > Phyllosphere > Unclassified | place... | reverse complement strand
TATTTTTAGCAACCGAATCAAAAACGGGTAAATTTCTAGGTTGCATCGACATCATATTATTCCACTTTCCTTTGCTCATTTTGGTATTATAAAAATCGGTCAGTTCTTTTATGTTTCCAAAAGCTTCAGAAGCCTGTTTATGGTATTTATCTTTCTGAATTTCATCAGAAGTTGTCGCTTCTAAATTCCAATTTAAAAATTTAAAATTCATATTGGCGGCGCCTTTTACGGGATATTCTACTAATTGAAAAAAAGCATCTTTACGCTCAGCAGGAATCGAAGCCGACAACTGATTTACTTTTTCAACCAAATCACTATAATCCTTTATTCTTTGCTCCATTTCTTCTTTTGAGAAATCAGAAAGATTAACTTTTGTAGTCGGTTCGGTTTGACTCCAACCCATATATTCGGGTTTTCTGATAAAAGCCAAACGATAATATTCTTCTAAAACAGCACTTAATTCATTGGCAACTTTTGATGTAAACTCTCTTGAAATCCAATTTTTAAGATGCTTATTAATTCCATCAACAGGAATACTATTCACGTTCCAAGCTAAGTCCAGAAAAAACTCCATATCATACTCTCCTGGTTTGATGTCGCCAACATTTACGATCCACATTTTCTGAGCGCCGTTTTGATAGGCTTTGCTCATTTCGTACCAAATTAAGCCTGGCTGTGCGGTACTCAACCAAAGGTAATCATGAGGTCTTCCCCAATAACTCAAATGGTAATAAACGCCACCGCCTCCTACTCTTTTTTGTTCTTCTTCATTGCTCAAACGACGAATGTAACCATAATTATCATCGGGCCAAACCAGCGTAACATCATCGGGAACTTTCAATCCGTTATCGTACAATTCTAACACTTCTTTATACGGAACAAAGGCTTGCGGGATTTCATTTAGCGGTTTTTTGAACGTCTTTGACAACATTTCACGCTGAACATTAATGATTTTTTCGACCATAGCAATGGATTCGTTTAAGTCTTTCGCACCTTCCATTTTGCTATCGTGAACGCCTCGCATGCCTAAGGTCATGATGGTTTCATTAGCACCAGTTTTAACTTCATCCAGACGATCTTGCCAATATTTATTGACTTGCGTACTATTGGTAAAATAATTATAATCGCCAAAGGTCTTTTTCCATTCATCAACATTATTTCGGAGCATAGGCTCTGCATGAGATGAACCAATTATCATGTGGTATTTTTGAGCGATTTCTTTATTTCCTTTAATGGTAAAAAAGCCTTTGGTACTCGGATGCATCGCTGGCCAAATGGTATTGGCTTTTAATCTCAATAATAATTGAAAAATCTTTTCATACGTTTTGGGTCCAATATTACCAACTACTGGTTCAAATGTTTTCTCAGCCCAAGGTTCTAATCCCCAATCCTCGTCGTTCAGGAAAATGCCGCGGTATTGTACTGATGGTTTCTCGATTATTCCTGTTGTTGGCAAATTTAGTGAGAGTTCATTTTGATGGATAGGATTGACATCAGCCCACCATTTCCAAGGGGAAACGCCTAATTGCTCGGCTAATTCAAAAATAGCATAAACTGTTCCTCTAACATCACTTCCGGCAACAATCAGGTTTTGATTTTCCTTTTTGATATACAATTTCTCCCACTGATTGGCTAATTCGTTTTGAATGACTTTTGAAGAAAACATCGGACTAGAAACCTGACCAATGTAAATTCCATTCTGAGAAATTTTGTTCACTTTACTAACTTTCAGTTTTTTTCCGGTTATATCTTGAACATCCTTAACCAACTCATTTACCGCCCAAAGCACCAAATTATCTGTTTTTAAATCAATGAAAATGGTCGTTGCTCGATTGGGTTGTACAATCGGGAAATTATCAGTTTTATTTTGACTAAAAGAAGTATTGGCAAAAAAACCGACAGTTATAATTAAAGAAAGTAGTTGTTTTTTGAACATTTTAAAATTTTTTTATTCTGATGATTTGGATTCTTTTTGAATAGCAGGATCTTTTTTAATTTGAAATTGTATTTCCGTTTTCATTTTTTCTGCTAGATCTGAATTTTGAAAAATAACATTATTCTTTTCCTCTGGATCTTTTTCAATATTAAATAATTCATAATATTCTCCTTGTTTTTTGGGCTTGTTCGTGTAAACCAATTTCCAAGGTTTTTGAATCAGACAAGCCTGCAAATGCCCTCTGATATAAATCGAGCGGTTTTCGATGGCTTTGTTTTCTGAAATATCTTTCCAAACATTTTTACCTTCAACTGTATTCGGTAATTTTTCGTTCCCTGTTAATGACAAAATAGTAGGCAGAAAATCCGTTACCGAAATATAATCAGAGTTCTTGTAATTTTTCAAATGATCTTTCCAGTAAAACACACAAGGCACCCGAACAGCTCCTTCGTAATTAGAAGTTTTCCAATCACGCAATGGCGTATTGTCCCCCAAAGTTGGGTTTGGTCTATGGATTCCTCCATATTCTTTGCTGGAATCCCAGTTTTCCATAGCGCCATTATCACTCATAAAAATAATCAATGTGTTTTCGTCCAACTTTTGTTTCTTTAAATCCTGAAGCAAAATGCCGATACTATGATCTAAATGTGCCATTGCTGCTGCATAATCTCTGCGGGAACTATCTTTGGTTATTTTGTTATAAGGAGTTTTCCACTTTTCTTCTTCCTGCAAAGGAAAATGCGGAGCGCTGTAAGCTATTTGCAAATAAAAGTTTTGATTTTTATTTCTAATTTTCGAAAGCCATTTCAAAGATTCCTGAGTCACTAAATCTGTTGTATGCCCTTTCTCTTCAATGAATTCTCCGTTTCGATACCAGCTTTTATCTCCGTTTTTGTAAAGATGTGTGTACTGATCGATCTGACCGTGTAAAAAACCATACGAATAATCAAAACCATAGGTTTTTGGACTGCTGCTCAATTTTAAACCAAGGTGCCATTTGCCAATAAGAGCGGTTTCATAACCTTTTTTCTTTAATAACTGAGGCAAAGTTGGCACAGAATCTGACAATTTCAAATCGCTTTTATCACTAATCGGAGCCAAAATTCCCATTCGACTTGCTGGTCTTCCTGTTAATAAAGAAGCTCGTGTTGGAGAACAGGTCGGATTTACATAGAAACGATTAAGTTGGACACCATTTTTAGCCAGAAAATCAATATTGGGTGTTTTTATTTCGGAACCATTGTAACCTACATCATTCCAACCCAAATCATCGGCAATGATGATGATAATATTGGGGGTTGCTGATTGTTTTTGGACTTTATTTTGTTGACTAAAAACTAGTCCAAAAGTAAAAAATGCTAAAGTCGAAATATGAAAAGTCTTTTTTAAATTCATCATTAAAAGTTTTTTTTTACAGAAATTTAGTAACGAAAAGACTGTTCCCCAAAAATAAGAAACAGTCTTCTATAAATTAAATTTTTTTAATTAAAATTAATCATATCCAGGATTTTGATCATACAATCCCGGAACAGCCAAAAGTTCCTGCAAAGGAATTGGGTACAATAATGAATTATTAGTTACAGGCTGGATTTTATTTCCCTTATCTTCAGTTGCTCTCCACGCGTTCATTATGGTTACGGCATTTCCAGATCTAATTAAATCAAACCATCTTGTTCCTTCACCAAAGAATTCTTTTCTTCTTTCATCGAATAATTGATCTAATGTAATATTAGAAGCATTTGCAGCGATTCCAGCTCTTTTTCGTACTTGATTTACAATTCCGTCCACATCAGCTTGTGTTCCGCCGCCGCCATGAAGCGTACATTCGGCCATCAACAATAAAACATCCGTGTAACGAATAACCATAAAATCAACTCCCCAATCTTCACGCCCATTTCCATATCTGGAAGCATCTATGTATTTTTTGATTACCGGCAAAGTATAACTTCCTTTGTAAGTTCCTGACGCCACAGAATAACTAGAGGCAATACAATCTAGTTTTCTTTTGTCTGTTGGGTCAAATTTTGCTAAAAACTCAGTTGATATTGGTCTAGCTTCAAAATTCCCTTGTTTGTCCAGACCTAAAGAAGCAAAATAAGGTTCATAACCCACTTCAACCATAAAATTACCTCCAACAGAAGTTGAAATATTTTGTGTGTATTGAATCGTTAGTATGTTTTCTTTGTTGGCATTTCCCTCTACTTTAAAAATAGAAGCGTAATCTGTTCCAAGCGCAAATTGATTACTCAATTTAACATCATTTAATTGCTGATAGGCTTTATTCCATTCGTTTAATCCCAGCATCGCTCCATCAATACCATAAGTTGGGCTGGAACGCGTCATATAAACCAAACCTAATAATGCTTTGGCGCCATATTTAGTTACTCGACCATAATTCGCAGCATCATAAACAGAGCTCAAATCCTGACTTGCTATTTCTAAATCAGAGATAATTAGTTTATAAATTTCCTCCACCGGAGTTCGTTTTATCGTAGCAATTTCTTTTGCTGTTAAGGTTCTATCTACTAAGGGAACTCTACCAAACCATCTAATTAAATCGAAATAACAAAATGCTCTAAGAAAATGTGCTTCTGCCACCATCAATTTTTTATCATCGGGATTGGTGAAGATTTTATCTCCCTTTTCCTGAATTTTCTCCAATAATTGATTGGCTTTGTAAATAGCATTGTAGTTGCTGGTGTAAGCTTCAATCATATAATAACCCGAACTTATAGAACTGTAAAAGCTATTAATTCCTTCCCAGTCTCTTGAATTAGTTGTGGTCGCATATAAATTATCTGATCTGGTTTCGCTTAAATTCAGAACCCGATTGGCATATCCATACGTTCCAGCGCCATGAAAAGCAATGGAATATGTAGCGTTTCTGGCTTGGATAAAATCATTTTGGTTCGTATAAAAATTCTCGGTTGTTCCTTGCGACAACGGAATCTGATCCAATTCATGAGTACAAGAACTTTGTACAAATAATAGAAAAGCCGCTATTAGTACATAAATATATTTTTTCATTTTATTCTTAATTAAAATTAAAGTTAATTCCGATTACAACTGATTTTGCTAAAGGAGCACTACCGTAATCAACAGGAACTGCAAAATCATTATTTGAACTTCCCGAAGTATTGACAGCATCAGGATTGTAACCCAGTTTGTATTTATTCCAGTAAAATAAATTTTCGCCGGTTATATAAAGACGTGCATTTTCAATTCTTTTTAATGATTTTACGGCCTGTCTTAGATTGTATCCTAATGTTATGGTTCTAACACTCACATAATCTGATTTGTATAACCAGTCCGAATTGGCCTGATACCCGAAGTTAGTTTTCCAGTTCCCTCTTACGGCCGGATCAACATCTATCGAATTTCCAACCGAACCCATTCCGGTTCTGTCAATTGCTCTTCCCATTAACCCATAAACGGTACCGCCGTTTTGACCTTGAACCAATACACTTAAATCAACATCTTTGTATTTAAAATCATTTGTGATTCCCCAAGTGTATTTTGGAGTTGGATTCCCTAAATCGACACGGTCTTCGGCATTGATTTTCCCATCTTTATTTTGATCAATGTATCTTGGGTCTCCAAGAACTAATTTTTTTCCTCCGATAGTAGTTCCGCCGCCATCAATGTCTGCTTGGGTAACCACTTTGTCCTGTTGCAAAGCAAATATGGTGTACATTGGTTTACCTACTTCTAGTTTTATAAAAGGAATTCCGCCATCAAATCCATTGCTGATTTCTATTTTAGACTGACCTGGTCCTAATGCAATTATTTCGTTTTCATTGTGGCTCACATTTAGAGAAGTTTTCCATTGAAAATCTTTTAAAGCAATATTTACTGTGTTCAATTCAAACTCCCAACCACGATTTTCTACTTCACCAACATTTGTCAAATAACTGCCAAATCCAGAAGCTGCCGCGACAGGAACTCTTAACAATAAATCAGTGTTATTTTTTGTATAAACATCGAAGGTTGCTGATATTCTGTTTTTAAGAATAGAAAAATCCAAACCAAAATCAACACTCTTTGATTCTTCCCAACCTAAAGAAGGATTTGGTATTCCTGAAACTCCCTGTCCTGCTGCAACGCCTCCACCAATGGAATAATTGTATGTTCCTAAAGTTGAAAAAGCTGAATAACTTCCGATATTGTCACTACCATTTGTACCAATACTTGCTCTTAGTTTTAAATTATTTATCCAGGCAACATTCTGCAAAAAGCTTTCTTTGTTAATTCTCCATCCCAAAGCCAAAGAATAAAATGTTCCCCATTTTTTATCACTTCCAAATTTGGAAGATCCATCTGTTCTGATGCTTGTTGATACTAAATATTTTTCATTATAATCATATTGAAGTCTAGCGAAATAGGAAAGTAATGTGCTTTTTTCGGAAGATGTATTTCCTAATGAACCCGAAGGAAGCGTTTCTATACTGGAATTATTGTACAAACTCCCCGAAGACAAATTGGATTTTGTGATTTTATAAGAATTAAAAGACTGTCCCAAAAGAGCATTGAAATTATGATTCCCAAAAGATTTTGCAAAATTTAAAGTGTTCTCATTTACAAAATTTTGTCTTCTATACGTGTTATAACTTCCGCGAATGTCTTTTAAAATATCACTTGGAATATAGCCTTCATAAGTGTTGTCTGAATTATCGAAATTGACAGTACTTTTTAAAGTTAGCCCTTTCGTCAAATCATAACTTCCGTAGATCGTGGCTAAGTTGCGATACATTTCGTTTTTCCCTTTTGTTTCCAGCTCACCAAGCATATTGGTTCCTTTTCCGCCCCAGTCATACGCAGTGGTATATTTTTCTCCGGCGGCATTTGGAGCACTTTCGAAAACAGGAGAAATAGAAAGCGCTTTGAATAATGTATTGTCTTTTCCTTCTACTCCAGGATCATTTTTAATAGAATAAGACGGAGCAAGATTAAGACCCATTTTGAAACTATCAGATATTTTTACATCAATATTTGCTCTTGCCGAAAACAACGAGTAATCTGTTCCTTCGATATAACCAATGTTTTTTTGATAATTTGCCGACACATAATAATTGACAACTTCTGTGGCACCCGAAGCCGATAATTGGTAATTACTGAACTCACCGGTACGGAAAATTTTGTCTTGCCAATCTATATAATCTATGCCCGGATGACCAGGAATATCCCATCTAGCATCATAAATATAATTCGAATAACTTGGATTGGTTCTCACTAATGGAGTTGTCGGGTTTTTCAAGTTATAAGCCGCAATACGTTCTTCCATAGGTTGGTTTGCAGAAGCTCCCGGAATTCCAGACGATGCCCATTGCGAATCAATCATGACTTTGGCTCTGTTTACCCATTCCTGAGGCGTAAGGATATCCACCCTGTTGGCCTCTTTATTTATACCGCCGTAGGTATTAAATGTAAAGGATGTTCTTCCCAGTTTTCCTTTTTTGGTAGTAATTAAAACAACACCATTTGCAGCTCTGGATCCATAAATTGCAGCCGCTGCGGCATCTTTTAATACTTCAATTGAGGCAATATCATTCGGATTCATATTATCCAACGGGCTTCCATTTGAAAAACCTCCTTTAGCATTTGATGCTTCGGTATTAATCGGAAATCCATCAATAACATATAATGGCTCATTCCCCGCAGTAATTGATCCCGCACCACGAATATTGATACTAAAAGGTTCTCCAGGCAATCCAGATGTTTGTTTAACTCGAACTCCCGAAATTTGCCCCATAAGTCCTTGCTCTAATCTGGAAATAGGTCTTTCTGTAAAGTCTTCAGTCTTTAGAGATGATATAGCACCTGTGGTTAATTTCTTTTTTTGAGTACCATAACCAATAACAGCTACTTCTTCTAAAACCTGATTGTCTTCTCCTAAAGCAACATTAATTGTTGCTCTTCCTTGAACCGTTTCTTCGGATCTTTTAAATCCAACCGAAGAAAAAACCAGAATGTGCTGGCCGTTATCTTTCAAATCAATTGAATAATCGCCGTTTATATCGGTTTCAACTGCATTTTTGGTTCCCTTTTGAGTTACAGTAACTGCCGGAACGCCTAAACCTGCGGCATCTTTAACCGTTCCTTTTATTTTGGTTTGCGCCGTTATGTACCCAAAAGAAAAGAACATAAAAAGCAGCATGACAATTTTACTTGCCCCTTTTTCATCATTAAATTTTAATTTCATAAATATAATTTTGATAGTTAATTAAAAAAATCAATTGACTTTTCTAACAATTAAATAAGAGCCACTTCCATTGTAGAATAGCATCCTATAATGATTTACTTGTTTTTATAATTTTAAATAGATAGTATCCCAATCGTTCAGAAAAAACATGAGAAAGGTGAATGGAAGCCAAGAGTTATAAAACTTGTTCCATTTTTTCCAAATATTTTCAAGGTCAAATTCACCGAATTCTATAAAATGAATTCCGAATTTGTTACGATTGTGTGGATAAGCTGCACAATAATTATTGAACTTACGGGATAGGTAAATTTGCTTTTGTGCTGCTGAGCGTTCCGTCAAATTTTGAAGTTATTATTGATGGATTTTTTGCCGTATAATTTTCAGATAGCAGAAAAATAGTAAGTGCTGAATGATTATATATTTTCTTCATTACCTTGCTTTGATTTAATAAATAAGGATTTGTGAAAGCTAATTTCTAAACCTTATTTCTTTTTTTTAGATGAACATTTTTTTCTTAGAGTTGCCATTCTGTTGCCGCAGATAAATGGCATTTTTTTAGCTGTAACACATTCTTTTTTTCATTTAATTAGTTTGTAATTAATTAATAATTATTTGAATTGATTTAAGGATATAAATAATTGGGAAAATATTTTTTTAGAAAATTGTTTGTGAAAAATTCACGAAAAGCAAATTTGAAAAAACCCTTAGCAACAGCAACAACATGAACCCATTGTGTCGTATGAAACAACTTTTTTAATGATTAAAAAAATGGAGTGATGTACTGTTTTCAAAGTGTCGATTTATATGATTTAAAACTATAGTAACTCTATAGACAAAAGTAATTTAAACTTTAGAAACATCAAAAAATAAAACAACAATTTTGTTGCGAATTGTTAATTTTATTAATCAAAACAAATGATAAACATTAATGATTTATACAAAATTAACACTTAAATTGAAAATTATATAAATTAGCCAACTTAATTTTTAACAATAAAAAATCAAACCTTAAAATACCAAAAAGTCCATAATTCTTACCGTTTAATCACAATATTCTTCTTACAAGTCAAAAACAATAAGATTTATTATCAAATGAATTACTCGCAATAAAAAAATCCCTTTTTCTATAAAATCTCAAAAGAGTTTTTACAGAAAAGGGATTCAATTCTATGAAAAAAACGTGGTTAGAACATTAAAACTATTCCACTAATTTGCCATTCACTTTGACGTTTTTAAAAGTCACGCCTTTAATAGCTGTTTTATCAATTTCACCGTTTTTGGATTCAATTTTTAAATTCTCAAAAGTAAAGTTGGATAGAAATATCGCCGGGTCTTTTTGAACTTCGTAAAACTTCTCACATTTTAATTCAACATTTCGCAAGGTTACATTTTCACCATAAGAAGGTGGTGGATCTTTGCGCCCTTTTAAATCAAAAAATTGATTCCATTGATACACAACTAAGCCTTTTACAGCAGTTCCTTTGATGTTTTCCAGCAGAATATATTCGTATTTTTGAGGGGTATCTGGTCGCATTTTTAACCATAAAACTCTCGAAACTCCTTCTACCGTGCAATTACGCATAATCACATTTTTGTTATGGATTGATTCACTTCCATTTGTCAAAGCTGAATGTGAAAATCCAAAAGTACAGTCTTCGATAATAATGTTGGTGTTTTCTCCATTTCCTTTTTCGGTATCTGCCCAAGGTCCTTTTCCTCCTTTTAAGGCAATAGCATCATCATTTACAGACATATAGCATTTTTTTACCAAAAAATTAGAGCATACATCAACATCAATAGCATCTGTACTTGGCGCTTTGATTTCTTTGGTTGGAGATGTAATGTACAAATCAATCAATTTTACGTTTTTGCATTTATAAAAGTGATTCGTCCAGAAACCTGAATTAATCAACTTCACATCTTGAAATTGCACATTAGTAGAATTCCACACAAAAACCAAACGCGGTCTTGAAACTTCAAGGTTGGTACATTTTGGGTTTTCTTTCCGTCTTGCCCAGAAAGCTTCGTAATATTTATAACCGTTCCCGTTAATAGTTCCTTTTCCGGAAATGGTAAATCCATCCAAATTATAAGCATTGACCAAAGCCGGAAAATAATCTAGATTTTGCCCTTCCATACGAGACGGCATAATTGGATAATTCGAAATATCATCAGAACCTTTTAACACGGCATTTTCAGAAACATGCAAATGTGTTTTTGGTTTAAAAAATAAAGCACCACTCAAAAATACTCCCTTCGGAATTACAACAACTCCTCCTCCATTTTCAGACGCTTGGTCAATTACTTTTTGAATAGCTTGCGTTTGAACCACTGTGCTATCCATTTTCACTCCATAATCGGTAATCACATATTGTTTTCCTAATTTTTCCAATTTGACCTTGGAAGCATCGTTAAACCAAGCTGGAATTTTGGTACCATCAGGGAAGATATTTTTGTTGCTATTTTGGGCTATCGAAATTTGAGAAAACCCGATAACCATCATAAATACTGCTAAACTTTTTTTCATTGTATCAATTGTATTTTAATTTTTATATTTTCTGTTCAACCAATCTTTTGGAACATTTATAATGCAAATATTCATGTCTTTGTTATCCGCTGAAAGCATCGCCGATTCAAAACTTATTTTAGTTCCGTCACGATTGAAAGTTGGATGAATATGATCTTTTGCGGTCTCTTTATGTCCTGTCGTAAGCATTACAACTTCTCTTGTTTTTCGATCTATCAAATATAAACTTCTGGAAAAATCATCTCCACACGCCCATCTCCCATCTGCCGAACCGTGAACATGCCAAAAACCGCTACCCGAACTGGTTTGGCCTGCAATAATCATTTCTCTTGTTCTTAAATTGACAATTGCGAGACCTGTTGGTTTTTCTCGAGTCCCACAATCGCCCCAATTGCTTTCTTGTCCTGGATTTACTGGATTTCTAACTTCTTTGCTATCAGTCACTTCAACAGGAACTTCTTTTTGAATATCAATTTTTCGGTGTCCCATGATTGCCATTGCCACCTCATCTTTTCCGATTACAGCTTCGTGAGTAACCCATTCGTAAGGCGCTTCTGGATATAATGGACGTAAACCAGAACCATCTGCCATCACTGTCCAAGTTCGTTGTGGCGACTTGCCTCCGGTTTCCCAACAAAAAACAATTTCGCCCGGATTCCAAGTGTTAGACTGAATATGCCCTATTTGAAAACCAACAGAAATTACATGCTTGAATTCTCCTGTTTGCAGATTCATGCTCGAAATACCGCCTGGACCAGCACCCATATTTCTTGGGCCAAAATTCTTTTCCAACTTTGTATCTTTATTCAAATATTTACTAGCTTCTTCTCTACCAATTCTGAAATATACTCGGTCTTCATTGGCATCCAAAGCCATATCGCCTGAAGCTTCCATTTCTGAAGAAGCTTTTCCGCAAACGCGTTCATAGGCAGAAACGGGTTGCATTTTTCTGGCTTTACTATCTTTAAAAACTTTATCCATATCGACCTCAACAATCTGCATGGCTTTGTCACCTGCATTTCGCATAAAATAAACTTTCATCGATTTTTGGGCAATGCAAAATGTCCCAGAATAACCTCCTTCAGTAACCTGAACGATTTCTCCTGATTCTTCGTTAACCGCCATAATTTCGCCCTCTACACGATGCGATCTGAACAAAATCCATTTTCCATCAGCAGTCCATTGCGGATGTGTTGGATAAATTTTGGAATCTCCTTTTGATTTACTGGTCAAAAAAATGATATCATAGCCGGTTACTGGGTCTTTTACAATCTTCTTTTCAGATGGAAATCGCTTCCCAATTTGAGCAAAAACTGTAAAAGCACAAAAGATATTTAAGACTAAAAAAGCTGTTCTTAACCTCATAGCATTATCCTTTAACTTTCAATTGTATCGAACTGTCATTGATCTCAAATTGATTGTTTTTCAACATATTGATTACTTCAGCACCTGCTAATAAAACTGGTCCGTAACCATGAGCCGCAAATAAATTTATTGGACGATAATAATAAAACGCCGGATCAAAACCCATTCCTGTACCAACGCAAGTTCCTTCCACCTGACCTTTTGCATTCACTTTTGAAGCTACTGCATTCCATGCCAATAAAACAGTCGGAGCATACGCCAATTTATCTACATACCCTCTGTTTATCGCTCTTGCGATGGAATACGCATAAATGGCCGTTGCCGAAGTTTCTAAATATGTATCGTTTCTATCAATCAACTGATGCCAAAAACCTGTTCCGTCTTGGTACTTTTGCAATCCTGAAATATGGGCTTGCAATTGTGCCAATACTTTTGGATATCCCGGATGATTTTTTGGTAACGTTTCTAATAATTCGACCATCGTCATTACTGCCCAACCATTAGCCCTAGCCCAGTGAAATTGCGGATGAGTTGCCATTCCTTCAACCCAGCCGTGCATATAAAGCCCTTTTTCGGCATTGAACATTCTTTGTGAAAATTGAGTCACTTGTTTTACCGCGTCATCAAAATATTTTACATCTCCTGAATACGCTCCCATTTGTGCCAATGCAGGAACGCTCATAAACATATCGTCCAGCCAAAGTGTGTTCATCTGAGGTCTGTTTCTCGCCAAAGTTCCGTCACTCAAACGCTGTTGTTTTTGGCTGATGAAGGTGATTAAATTATTGATTACCGGATCAATATTAGCTTTTAGGCCTTGTTTTTTAGCTTTGATAAAGGCAGCGCACAACGCTCCGGCATCATCCAAAGCATGAGGCTCAATTACAGAATGGATTGGAGAACCTTTACTGTTTTTAAGATCTGTATTGGCGTAAAGATCAGCAATCAGCTGCAATCTTTTGTCAACGTAATTTTCGTAATTTTTATCTGTTGTTGCCTCAGCTGTCAAAAGCATTCCGGCATAAGTCACTCCCCATTCGTAACTGGTCAATCTAAATGCTCCTTGCTCAAAAGCAATATCATTTCCTAATTTTTTGAAATTGGTCACCTCAGAATTATCTTTTTTATTGATCACTTTTGAAGCTGTATTATGCTCTAAAAAATCATACACTCTGTCCAAAACCACTTTTACATTTGCAGTTTCAGGAATCACATAAGGAGTAGGATATTCCGGCTGAAGTAAATGTAAAGGTGTAGTAGCATCATTTGTTTGGGACTTTACCGTTGTAAATGTTACCAAAAAAAGGAAAACGAGAATTTGGTTTGTTTTTTTCATACTCTTAATTAAATGGTTTTTTGGTTACGTCAATTATTTTATTTGAACAGTTATTTTTACCGAAAGTTGCTCTGCCAAATTGGTTACGTATTTTGTAAAATAAGCGGCATCCTTGAAATTTGGATCGGCACTCATTTCCCAACCTGCAACGGCATAATAACTTATTGGCTCATTATTTTTGACTGTTAATTTTGCCAAATAGGAATCGGTTAATTTTCCGGTTTTTGGTGCTTCGATATATCCGTTATAAAGATTTTTTGGAACAATAATTGCCGTTCCCAATGTCCATTGTTTTTCATAGGTTAATTGCCCGTGCTGAATTAAACAAACGAAATCACCGGCATTAATTTCTTTTAAAGGATTGGTGTTATTGATGTTTGAAAGAGCGGCCAAAAACACTTCATTTCCCTGAAGTCCATTTACAGCAACGGTGTTTTTGAAAGCATACATTCCCGGCCAAATTGACGTAGTTTCCTGTACCTGATATTTTTTTCCGTCAATGTCCCAATTTTTATAATTGTAACTTAAAATAGTATTTTCCGGACCTTCACTTACGATCTTGAAAGTCGTCGTTTCCACATTATTCAAAGGATCTTTTGCCGTAATTCCAAGACGCTTTATTTCATTATTCACCAATAAAGCATAACCTCCTAAACCTGCTGAACTTCCAACTGGAAAAATATCTCTTCCCCAATCGTACATTTGGTGGTAATTGTCCTCAACGGCTCCTTTATCATTTATACCCACATTTTCTGGTGTAATTCCTGGTGTTCTTTTCCCAAAAACATCCTTCGCATTTCTGCCATCCAAATAATGTCTGAAACCCACTTTATCATTTTCCCAACTTGGTCCATCCGTTTGATAACGCTGATATCCTAAAGCTGTATGAACTTCGTTAGCCGGCATAACTTCTTCGGTTGCAGGTTTTACTGGTTCGTTTTTCCCTGCTCTTTTGCCGAAACGGGCGCTGGTTCTAATGGTGAATTTTGGTGCTTTGCCAACCCATTTTAACTGAGCGATTTTCTTTTCTTTTGGCGAAAAATCACTCACCAAAAATAATTCGTCCCATTTTCCGTCTCCGTCCAAATCATTTACTTGAGAAAGAACCGGCTCATTTTTATAACTCACAAGCGGAAAACCTTTAGTATTTCCAGTTTTGTCGATGTCGCTTCTTTTGATGATTATCGGTTTGTCCGTCAGTTTTATATCCGAATCGTTGGATAATGTAATTGTAGCGGCTTGTTTTTGCTGCGCTTTGCTGCTCATGATGGACAATGAAAGGAATGTCACGGACAGGAATAATTTAACTTTATTTTTCATTTAGCTATATTTTATAAGTGGTTATTTCAGTGCAACGTCCCAAATTTTGGACAATCTTGACTTGCCTTTTGGCCCTTCTATACTCAAAACTACGATATATTTACCGGCATCTTTGTACTGATGAATCGGGTTTTGCTCTGTTGAAGTTGTGCCATCGCCAAAATCCCATTTCCAGGACTTGATTTCTCCCTCCGATTGATCAACAAATGCAACCAATCTTCTGTTCATGTCAATTGTGTCAAATTTCCATTTTGCCGAAATGGCTTTTTTGAACTCATTTTCTAGAGGCATTAGCTTAAAAGACAGGCTATAATCGGCATTGCCATACATTTTATGCTCTTTGGATAAATTCCAAAATCCATTATTAGTTTCTTTATTGACATCGTCATAATCAATAATTGCCCAACAAAGTCCGATGTTTTTATTTTCTTCTAAAATAGATTCAACAGCTCTCTTAGGATCATTTCCCGCATAATCAAAAGGAGTGATCCAGAACTCCAAAGTCATTTTCCCTGATTCGCCCGGTTTAAAATTATAATTGGTAGCAGCGTTTGCATAAGGTAATTCTTTTATCCAAGGCTGGCTTCCCCAAACGAGTGTCCAATCTTTCCCTTCGGCAGGTGTAAAAATGTGATAATTTTGAGCATGCACTCCGTGAAAAGAAAAATACGCATCCATTGTATTGGTCAGTGCCTTATTGGGATGAAATCTGTCGATAAATGGCCCTCCCGACTGATCCGCATCAACGATAACTTCAAAAGTGTCATTATGTAAGTCAGGCAACGAAAAATCCCAATAATCATCATAGGCTTCATATAAAAAATACAGCCGATTTAGCCCTTTAACCCAAGCTACTTTTACACTGACATCTAAATTTTTAGGATCGGCTTTTGCATGTTTTCCACTGTCATCCCATAACTCATTCATTCCAACTTTATAACTATCGGGAACCATTTTCCAATCATCGGCATTTCCGTCTATAGTTGGGATTTTATTTGCGGGAAATTGAAAAACTTTAAAAGACCTAGTGTCCTGAGACCAAGTCTGGACACAAAAAAAAAGAAATAAAATAAAAAGTTGTATTATTTTACTATTTAGTTTCATTTAATAATCCTTTTAATAAAAAAACTGTCTAAAATTTCTACTTCAAACTAACCTTTTTCTAAAGTACAATTCGCATTTATTTGGTTTTTTAAAATTTATTTATTCAAAAAAAAAAACGCTAAACCGAACGATTATAGCGTTTAAAAAAGAAGGCCTATAAGACCCAACACCTTATTTGTAAGACTGATTTCTTTTTAAAAAATAAAAACCACTAACCAAAAACCAATTATGATAGCCTTTAAACCATTAAACTATCATTAATTCAAATGTATCTATTAAAATTCAAATGTGTATCCTGTTGTGTACTGCTTGTCGGTTGATTTTTAAAATAATATATTCAAAGAAATCAATCCAAATGAAAAACTTCTTTCAGTGAGGACGAAAGAGGCGAATTATCAGGATTAGTTTCCATAATATCTCCCATGTATTCCCACCATTTTTTTACAATCGGATGGTTTGGTAAAAACGCTTCATCAAAATCGGCACTTATTTTTTGAACCGCAAAAAGAATCAGAGTTTCTTCATCTAAAAAAATACTGTAATCCTGAATTCCTGATTCGGAAAGCAATGATGCTAATTCTGGCCAGATTTCGTCGTGTCTTTTTTTGTATTCTGCTTCAAAACCTTTTTTTAATTTCATTTTGAATGCATTTCTAATGATATTGCTCATTTTTTTGGTTGTTTTAAATTAATATAAACTGGATTGTCTCTGTGACAAACAATCTCGCCATTTTCTAATTCTAATTCGGCTACTTGTATTGAACTTCTTTTGGTTTCAAAAGTGTCTTTTCCTTTATTTTCGAGAGTTCGTCCGGGATGAGTAAAATAAAAAACATACGCTTTTCCATCATTTACAACCACATCACAATGTCCGCCAATCACTTTGTCGTCTATTCCCGTACCTGGAATTTCTAGTATATTTTTGGGTTGTTTGACCCAATTGACAAAATCATCTGATGAATATACCCCTAGACCACGCCAAGCATCCGTAATCATCCAATTTTTGCCTTTCCATTGAAAGACTTTTGGACCTTCTCCTCGTTCTTTAACCACTTTTTTACCGGCGTCTGTCCAATGAAACAAATCAGGACTATCGGCATAATAGATAGATTTTCCATCATTTTCATTATTGTAATACATACGCCAAGTTCCATTTGGCAACTGAAAAACAGAAGCATCAATACATCGTTCAGAAGCTAATGATAATTTGGATTCGAATTTCCAATCCACTAAATTTTGACTCGTCAAATGAATAATATAACGTGGATGATACCAGCCATCAAAAATTCCTGGAACAATCGTCAGATACATATGGTACAAACCTTTGTGCTCAACAATATCTGGCGCCCAATGGGTAATTTGAGGCAATTTATATCCTATATTGCAAGTGTCTTTGTATGTCCAATTGGTTCCGTTTTTGGATTCGGCAATCCCAATTCGAGTTCCATGTACCCAACTCACACCTTTGGCAGTCGAATCATTGGCTCTGCGATTGGTATAAAACATAAACCACTTTTTCTGTTTTTTATTCCAAATAACAACAGGATCAGCTGCTCCATCAAAAACAGGATCTCTGAATAATGGTTTACTGGCTAGATTTTGAGCCTGATTCCTGGTGTTTTGAGCATTACTGAATGAACTCAGCAACAGCAAAACCAATACAAATCCAGAAAAAATGTTTTTATTTATACTAATCATACGAAGGTCTTGAATTTGCAAATGCTATTTTTGAGTCTCCCAATTGTCTGTTCTAAATGGCGAAGCAGGCAAGTTCTCAGCATTGAATAAATTTGGATCTGGAACTGCTTTCCAGGCAAATCGAACTGCAACTGGATTTTTTACTTTTGAAGAAGAAACCACTACCGTTTTTCCTTTGATTTTAGCGTCGGCAGGATAAAAAACTTTGTCTTCGCCAGCGATTTCAAATTCTTTTAATGTTTCTCCTTTTTGAACTAATCCTGATTCGGCATAATCAAAAAACAATTGGATTTGCTTTTTATCCGCTTTCATGTGATTATAAATTGGCCCCGAAAACACTAACTTATTCTCGTTATACGTATTCGCGCGGGCGATAAGTGATAATCTGTAACCAACAGTTTGCTTGTCTATTGGATGAATATTAGTTTCATTTCCAACATCGGTGGTGACTACCATTCCGCTGTTTTTGATTTTTTTCAAAGAAAGTAATTGCGATTCACGAATAAATGGATTTTGTCCTTTGTGAGGCGCAATCTGAACGTAATAAAATGGGAAGTCCCCTTGCTTCCAATCGTCTCTCCAACTCTGTACCATAGCTGGGAATAAGGTTTGATACATGGTTGCTTTTTCGGCGTTGCTTTCGCCTTGGTACCAGATCACTCCTTTCATTGTATAATTAATTACCGGATGCAACATCCCATTATACAACACATACGGGAATTTATTTTCTTGATCTCTTTTAGGTTTTTTTAGTTCTTTAGTTGCTGCTCCATTTTTTACATTAGTGTAATATGCTTCTAAATTGGTATAAAAATTTTTCTCTTTTTGTGCATTTTCCTCCAAAATAGTAATTAAATCTTTATTTTCTTCCAATACTTTTTCGGAAGTCCAAGCCTCGGCTTTTGTACCTCCCCAAGAAGTTGAAATCAATCCAATTGGTGTCTTTATCTTTTGTTGTAAATCGCGAGCAAAAAAGTAAGCTACAGCCGAAAAATTATCTACATTTTTTGGAGTACACACTTGCCAATTGCCTTGTACATCGTCTAACGGCTTTTCCGAAGCAACTGTGGCAACTGTAAATAATCGGATTAATGGGAAATTAGCGTTTTTGATTTCTTCTTCATAATTTTTGACCCCTGTTTTCCATTTATCTTCTTGTTTTCCAACAGGGAAAAACATATTGGATTGTCCCGAACAAACCCAAACTTCGCCCAATAACACATTCTGAAGTGTAATTTTATTAGAAGCTTCTAATGTAATATCGTAGCTTTTTTCACTTGATTTTGGTGTTGGAACACTCACTTTCCAATTTCCTTTTGCATCGGCTTTGGTTTCAACCAAATCATTTTGCCAGCCTACACGTATTTTTATAGCTTCATTTGGTGCTGCCCAACCCCATAAATTTACATTCGCATTTTGTTGCAAAACCATGTTATCACTAACAAGAGCAGGTAATTTTATTTGAGATGTTACCAATTGGCAACATAATGCAAAACTGCATAACAATAAACTTTTTATAACTAATTTCATTTCAGTTTTTTAATTAGATTAGGATTCTAAAAATAGTTTTCTGCTTTGAAATAAGTATCCTGTACTTCCCTGAGCAAAAAAAAACCGCCTCATAAATGAGACGGTTTAAAACTATAATCAAAAACTAATGACTAAAATTAATAATTTGGATTTTGCCAAGCTTTCTTTTGAGCATCTGACAAGTTAGTACCATCTTCATTCAATACACCGTCAATAAACGATTGTGGTATCGGACGAAGTTCATGCTTACCACTAGTGATGAATTTTGCTTCAGTATTAAATGCTTTTGCACGTGTAATCAAAGTTCCTGTACGAGATAATGTTTCCCAACGATCCCATTCTCCTAACAATTCACGAGTACGCTCGTTAAGAATAAAATTTAATGCACGATCTAAAGCACTAGAAGCCCCAATTTTAGAAATAATTGCTTCATCTTCCGCTGGTAAGTTTGCCGGAAATGATGTCAATTGCAAACTAGAAGCAGCAGTTGTAACCGGCAATCCAGGATTAGACAAATAATATGTATTCATGTTCAAATTTGAATTGATATAATTTGTTGCAGCAGTTCCAGTATTTAGAGGATTATTCGTAAAAGCTACTGAACCGTCAACGTAATACGATCTGTTCTCTCCATTTTTCCATTGAGCACGAGCACGAACAACGTTGATATCATTCATTGCATTGCCATATTGTCCTAGACGTGCATAACATTCCGCACGTAAAAGATAAGTCTCAGCAAGACGCGCCATAATTACATCACGATGTGCATCTCCTCTTTCAGCAGTACGAGATCCATCATCTGTTTTATTAATACCAGCAAAGAAATTACAAAAAACTGTACTCTTAAAATTAGGCGCTACATAGTTACCGTTTTGATATAGTACTAATGAATTTGGCGAATATTGTCCCACTTTACTAGTCAATGCCCCCGATGTAGGTGTTTGACGACCTGTAACACTCCATTCTGGTAAACGTCCTGCAACATCTTTCCAAGTAGGAGTTTGAGAATTGGCACCAAAAGTAAAACCGTTATAAGTATTGTCATTCTTAGTATTTAAAATCATTACAATACCAGGATCTCCTAATTTTACTCCATTTGGATTAGGAGTTCTTACGCTATTCACTCCATAAACAGTTTTAAATGTTTTCCACATACGGGCATCATTTACGTGATCAAAAACTGCATAACTATATTCTGTAGGACGACAACGTTGAAAATCCATAGATCCAATCCATACCCCGCGTGCAACCCAACCTCCAGAATAAGCTGAAAATTGAGAAGTAAAATAACTAAAGGTACGATTCCCAAAACGTCCAACTGTTGCGTTATCAAGATTATGACCCGCTGCCATCAATATTTCATTCAATTGTTCGTTTGGACAATCTACACCTGTCCAATTCGCATATAAATCCGCATAATTAGGAGTCAAGGCTCCACGAGCACTGATTGCATAACTACATGCATTAATTGCTTCTTGGTAATCGGCAGTTTTATAATTACTGTTCCATGCGTTATTACGTTCAGAAGAACGGAATAATAATGCTTTAGCAAGAAAATGAGCTGCGGTAGCTTTGGTCCATGTAATCCCTTTTCCGTAAGTAAAAACCTCGCCTTCAAAAAGATTATAAGCATTACGTAAATCAGAAATTACCTGATTCCAACATTGCTCTTCAGTTGCACGATCAAAATGACGAACAACCTCTGTAATAGGAGTTGTTTGAAGAACTACACCACCATACTGAGCAGTAAGACGATAGTAATTATATCCACGTAAAAAATATGCATGAGCCAAACAACGATTACGAACAACAGGATCAGTGATTACAGTATTTGCCTTAGCAATAATTGTATTCGCTGAAGCGATACCATAATACATTTCATCCCAAAGCGCGGCTGGAGAAGTAGCATTACCGTTCGCTGCTCCCGTTGCAGGTGATGCTCCAATTGGACCTAAACGGTTATCGTAAGTATTCCACATTTCATTGGTAAGATCGTTTGCTGTAGTAAATTCATCTGTACCATATAGTGTAATTCCATAAGCCCACTCAAAACCAAAATGCCATCTAATATTACCATAAAGTGACTGAGATAAATCTACAAGTCCTTCAGGAGTATCGAAATAATCTGTCGAAAATTTATTTGTTAATTCTTCATCGAGAAAATTATCCGAACAAGAGAAAAACGTAAGTCCCATCGTTGCTAAAAGGACAACTCCTATGTTTTTAATTTTATTCATTTTTCTATTATTTTATATTAGTTCATTATTGTTAAAAACCAACTTCAAGTCCCATAACAAAACTTCTATTGAAGTAAGTCGCATTGACATCAAAATCATACCAATCCAATGATTGATATAAACTGCCCGGACTTTGAGCCTGAGCATACAATTTCATATTGGCTAAACCGATTTTTGAAGTAAAATCTTTTGAAAAATTATAGCCTAAAGAGATATTACGAATTTTTGCAAAAGCAGCTTTTTGAAATCCAAGCAATCCTGAGAATTGATCCGCAGATCCGGCTGAAGCCTGAGCCAAAATAGGCTTTTGAAATTCAGCCCCTGTGTTAGTAGGTGTCCAATAATCTGTTTCACGTTGATTAGCATGTGAAGTCAAAGCCTCACCCCCTAAAGATCCCATATAGCCCATGCGTCCGTATATTTCAATTCCCAATTCAAACTCTTTGTATGAAAATGTATTATTCCATCCCATTGTCCAATTAGGATTGCTATTACCCAATACAACTCTATCTGTTGGCGTCATTTTGTAATCGCCATTTTGATCTTTAGGGCGCACGTTACCAGGCTTAAAGTTATATCCATTTCCAGGAGCATTCCATTTAGCCATTTCAGCTTGATCTTCAGGTGTATCTTGCCACAATCCTAAATTATCATACCCATATCTAACGCTGATTTGTTGGCCAATAAACCAAGAATTATCTACCATGTCATTTTTACCGTAGGCTAATTCTTCGATTTTATCTTTTTGCCAAGCTGCAATCAAAGTAGTTTCCCAAGTGAAACCACCAGTTGTCTGAATTGGAACTAAATTAAGTGTTACTTCAACTCCTTGATTACTTGTTTTTCCAAGATTTTTATAAATTGTTGGATAACCCGATAAAGTTGGGATAGTCATCTGCATAATCAAATCGTCTGTATTAGACATATAACCATCTATCGAACCACCTACACGGTTATCAAGGAAGCTAAAATCTACTCCAAGATTATACTGAGTCGTTTTTTCCCATCCTAATTCAGGGTTTGGCATTGAAACCTGATTTGACGTATAATATGGTTCATTGGTTGTAATGGCTAACTCGTTAGATCTTCCGTTAAAAGGAAGGTAAATAGTATTCGCTTGTCCTTTCGTTGCATATGGATCAACTGATGAATTACCTGTTACACCTACACCCAAACGAAGTTTTAAGTTATCAATCCAACTAACATCTGCCATAAAATTTTCTTTATTGATACGCCATCCAAATGCTGCCGATGGAAAGAAATCCCATTTATGTCCTTCACCCAATTGTGAAGCTCCGTCCCATCTACCAGAAACCGTCAATAAATAACGCCCATCATAACCATAATTAACACGAGCCATATAAGAGCTTAATTGACGTTCAGTAAGCCCAGAGCTCATTGATGCTGCGTTGTTTGGATTGGTAATATCAACACTACCAAATGCATTCCATAAAAAAGATGGTTTAAGAATATTATTAGCACTCATCGCTGATTCTTCAATATTCCAAGAAGAAGCTGACTGTAGTAATGTAAACCCAACATTGTGTTTACTTGCAAAAGTGCGATCATAAGTCAACATATTATCCAAAGTCCATGAAAAATCACGGCGGTTTCTAAGCCTTGCAAAATTTGTTCCTGCACTTCCGTCAGCATTCACTCTAAGTGAAGAAGTTCCATCAATATAAACACCCTCTCTCCAATTACGAAAATCAGGACCAAAATTTATTTTATAACTTAATCCTTTTAGAGGTTCCCAAATTTTTCCAATATCAAAAATTCCAGAAAAATTACCTAAAACACGCATGATTTGAGTTTGTTGCGTACTCTTATTCCACTCATCCATTATTGTATATATACCACTCTCTCCTCCAGGATTGATAATCAGCTTACCATTGGCATCATAAGGAATTGCCATGTTGTAAATCGACTTGGCTGCACCATAAATTGCATTTGGAGAAGTGCCACTACGAGCACCCAAAGTTGACATACCGTAATCTTGTTCACTCCAAGTTGTATTTAAAGAGGCAGTCATTTTAAACCACTCGGTAGCATTAATATTAGTACTAGCTTTTGCTGTATAACGTTTGTACCATTGCCCTTTTTGAGTTCCCTCATTATCTAAATATCCAAAAGAACCATAAGCATTTACTTTTTCTGAACCTCCGCTTCCACTTATGATATGCTCAGTAGTTACTCCTGTTTGAGTTACATATTTTGTCCAATCAGTGTTGGTCACTTTTGAAGCGTCCCAAGGACCAGTCCCATTAGGGCCCCAACCTTTCAACACGTTATCTCTCGATGTTTGTCCATCCAAACCACTATCAAAAATCAATTTATCGTTTGCATATGTTGGTGAATCTGGATGCGCATAATTGATTGTGCTGCCATTGTTTGAATTGTAAGCTGCCCAACGTCTATAATTAATAAAATCTGCAGCACTCATTGAAGGCGATCTGTCAACTATTTGTTGTGTAGTTAACGTTCCTACATAATTTAAACTGAACTTACCTGACTTACCTTGTTTAGTAGTAACGATAATAACCCCATTAGCTCCTCTTGAACCATAAATAGCTGTAGCAGAAGCATCTTTAAGGATGTCTATTGAAGCGATATCACGCGGATTAAGCGTTTCGATAGAAGATGCCGACATCAAAGGCACACCATCCACTACATAAAGTGGATCATTAGACGCTGTTAACGAACGATTACCACGAATACGAACAGCTCCAACAGTTCCTGGACGTTCGCTAGACACAATATCCACACCTGCAGCTTTCCCTTGTAAACCCTCAAGAGCATTATTCACTGGACGAGTCATCAATTTCTCAGCATTTACACTTGCAATTGCACCAGTAACATCTGATTTCTTAGAAGTACCATATCCAATTACAACTACTTCATTAAGCACTGAAGCTTCTTCCTTTAAGCTTACATCTATTTTATCTGAAGCTCCAACTGTTCTTTCTGCCGATTTTGAGCCTGTAAAACTGAAGACTAAAACATCACCAGGTTTAGCACTAATAGAAAAATGCCCATCAAAATCAGAACTTGTTCCTGTGGAAGAACCCTTAATTACCACATTGGCACCTGGAATAGGTAAACCCGAACCATCGGTTATTACTCCTTTAATAGTTTTGTTTTGGGCATAACTAATCGTCTGCATCAAACCAAATAAAATAAAGAAAAGCCAAAAACTACATTTGTTTTTCATAAAAAGTTAAATTTTGGTTAATTATAATAATTCAAAATTATTCATAGTAACGAAGCTTTCTATCCTGTAGTGTGCTGTTTAATAGTAAATATCTCTTTTTTTTACAGGTTTTGGACGAAAAACAATTAAACACCTAAAGACCAATACAGTAGATTAATTTAACTTTTTTTTATTAACCTCTCTAAATTCTAATAAAAAACATAAATCTTAGGGCGTTGAAATAGTAAAAAATCATTCCATTCTACCCAAACAGGACGCAACAGGATACATATTAAAACACACACTACTATATTTACTTCTTAATTACCATAATTTTAGCTACAAATGACACTTAAAAAAACCTGCTTATTTAGTTTCTTTATATTAACTTTTTTTTTAGAAGGTAGCGCACAAACTGTTTCCAATTTTCATTTACAACAAATAAACAATACCAATCAACCGTGGGCACGTTGGTGGTGGATGGGAAGTGCAGTTGACAAGCCTAACCTCAAAAAAAGTTTGATTGATTTTCACAAAGCAGGGATTGGTGGTGTGGAAATCACTCCTATATATGGTGTAAAAGGCGAAGAAAAAAACTTCATCGATTATCTTTCTCCAAAATGGTTAGAAATGTTGGATTATACGATTCATGTAAGCGATAGTCTACACATGCAAGTTGACATGGTTTTGGGAACTGGCTGGCCTTATGGAGGTCCTCAGGTTACACTTCCGCATGCTGCAACAAAATTAATAGTAAATAAATTTGAAGTCAAAAAAGGTCAAAAAATAGATCAAAATATCACTCCTTCAAAAGAAGAAAAAGTCCCTGCCGAATTACTTTACGTCGTAGCCTCTGGAAGCGATGGCAGTTTTATTGACCTTACCAATCAAATTAAAAAACAAAAAGCTAGCTGGAGCCAAAATCAATCAGACAACAAGTCTCAAAAATCGGATATTAATGAAAATCGTCTAAGTTTTAAAGCATCCAAAACTAGTTATACTGTTTATGCCGTTTTTAGTGGAAAAACAGGACAGCAGGTAAAACGTTCAGCTCCGGGTGGTCAGGGATATACTTTAGATCATTATTCTGAAGAAGCATTGAATGAATATGTAGTTCCATTCAACAATGCTTTCAAAGGTCGTGAAGGAAAAGTCAGAGCCATTTTCAATGATAGTTTTGAAGTTTATGGCGCAGATTTTACACCAAATCTTTTTGATGAATTTCAAAAAAGAAGAGGTTATGATTTAAAACAGCATTTAGCCGAATTAACCAGTACTGAAGACACTGAAAAAGCAAACCGCATTAAAAGCGATTATAGAGAAACCATTTCGGACTTACTTTTAAACCGATTTGATAAACCTTGGACAAGCTGGGCGAACAGTAAAAAATTCAAAACCAAATTACAAGCACACGGATCGCCAGGAAACCTAATTGATTTATACGCTTCTGCCGATATTCCTGAGTGCGAAACTTTTGGCTCAATGCCGTATGATATTCCGGGTTTTAGGCGTGAAAAATCAGATGTCCGCGAAGGTGATGCTGATCCTGTAATGCTAAAATTCTCTTCATCAGCAGCACATATTTCGGGAAAACCGTTGGTTTCTTCAGAATCGTTTACTTGGTTAAGAGAACACTTCAAAACCGCTTTATCACAATGCAAACCCGAGGTCGAAGATTTATTTTTAAATGGTGTGAATCATGCTTTTCTACACGGTTCTACTTACTCTCCAACAAGAGCTATGTGGCCTGGATGGAAATTTTATGCTTCTGTAAATTTTAATAGCAACAATACAATTTGGGAAGATACTCCTAGTTTATTTTCATATATTGCTAATTGCCAATCGCTACTACAACAAGGGAAAGCTGACAATGAAATTTTATTGTATTGGCCTATTTACGACCAATGGAATAAATTTGCAAAAGGCGAAATGTTCATACAATTCAAAATTCATTCGCTATCCGAATGGCTGTACGGAACATCTTTTTATGATACTACCAAAAACTTAATGGGTAAAGGATACAGTGTCGATTTTATATCTGATTCGTTTATAAAAGAAGCGATTGTAAAAGATGGGAATATTGTCTTACCAGGAGGGACTTTCAAATCATTAGTTGTTCCTGCCTGCAAAAATATACCTTTGGAAACACTGAAAAAATTAGTTGAATTAAAGAAAAATGGAGCCAAAATCATTTTTGAAGGGCTACCAGAAACTGTTCCTGGATTTAATGAATTTGAAAAACAAAACACCAAATTACAGAAAGTATTAGCAGAAAACAAAAGTTTGATTCAACCAACTTCTGACATCTTACAAACTTTAACTTCTGAAAACATTTTACCAGAAACCTTAGTAAATACAGGATTAAAATTCATCAGACGAACTCTTGACGGTGAAAAATTATATTATGTAGTGAATCATACCAGCAAAACTATCGACGGAATGATTCCGTTACAAATTGGCAATAAAGAAGTGGTGATTTTTAACCCATTAACCAAAGAATATGGAAATGCAATTGTAGAAAAATCTGCCAATCAAACACAGGTAAAATTACACATTGAACCAGGACAATCCTTCTTTTTGATTACAGAAAATGCAGCTTCGACACAAAAATGGAACTATTGGACATCTGCGTCTACAGCAATTCCGTTAAATGGAAAATGGCAATTAAATTTTGACAAAGGTGGACCTGAACTTCCGCCAGCCGCAAGTTTATCAACTTTAGAATCCTGGACAAAATTATCTCCACAAGCAGAAGCTTTTTCGGGTTCAGCTACTTATACGTTACAATTTGACAGTCCAAAAGTTAACGCTGAAAACTGGAGTTTAAACCTTGGTGATGTTCGCGAAAGCGCCAAAGTTTGGCTGAATGGTACTCTTATCGGTACGGCTTGGTCTGTTCCTTATCAATTAAATATTGGTAAATTGAAGCCGGGTAAAAATGAACTAAAAATTCAAGTGACCAATCTTGCCGCAAACAGAGTTCGCGATTTAGAACTTAGAGGAATCGAATGGAAAATATTTTACGAAATAAATATGGTCGATAAAGATTATAAAAAATTTGACGCTACCAAATGGAGTCCAACACCTTCTGGTTTGTTAGGCCCAGTTACTATTACTCCCTTAAAAAACGAAATCAAGAAATAAATTAATCACAAAATGAAAAAATTAGTTTTACTCATCTGCTCGATTTTAGCATACAGTACTGTTACCCAAGCGCAGCAAACATTTGACAAAAAAACTGTTCTGGCTCAAATGGAATTGGCAAACAAATATTTTATGGACAAATGGCCTGATACAGGAAAAACCATTGTTACCAATAAAGAACGCCCAAGTAATATTTGGACTCGTGGTGTTTATTATGAAGGATTGATGGCTTTGCATGAAATTGCACCAAAAGAAATCTATTACAATTATGCTTACGATTGGTCAGAATTTCACAAATGGGGTTTCAGAAACGGAAATGCAAATCGCAATGCTGATGACTATTGTGCTGCACAAACCTATATCGATTTGTACAACATTGAACCAGATTCTAAAAAACTAAAAAACACGAGACAATGTATAAATATGTTGCTCAACACACCTCAAAACAATGACTGGTCGTGGATTGATGCCATACAAATGGGAATGCCGGTTTTTGCAAAAATGGGGGTTTTAGACAAAGACAATCGTTATTTCGAGAAAATGTATGAAATGTATATGTTCTCGAGAAACAATCACGGGGATCATGGATTATACAATCCAAAAGATGGTTTGTGGTGGAGAGATGCTGATTTTGACCCACCTTATAAAGAACCAAACGGAGAAGATTGCTACTGGAGTCGTGGAAACGGTTGGGTTATCGCTGCTTTGGCGAAAGTCTTGACTATAATTCCAAAGAATGCTCCACACAGAGAACAATACGTAAAAGATTTGCAGGCAATGGCTAAAGCATTAGTTCCAATTCAAAGACCTGATGGCTTCTGGAATGTGAGTTTACATGACCCAACTAATTTTGGAGAAAAAGAAGCTTCTGGAACTGCTCTATTCGTTTATGGAATTACTTACGGAATTAACTCTGGAATTTTGGACAAAAAAACGTATTTACCAGTTGTAGAAAAAGCTTGGAAGGGCTTAACTACTGTAAGTTTACAACAAAATGGATTTTTAGGTTACTTACAATCGACTGGAAAAGAACCAAAAGACGGCCAACCACTTGCAGTTGATAAAATCCCTGATTTTGAAGATTATGGTTTGGGTTGTTTTTTATTAGCTGGTTCTGAAATTTATAAAATGAAATAATACCTATTGACTTTCTTTAAATAAAAATTTAAAAAAAGACAAGTAGTTAAAACAATAAAAAGGGAAGTTTACAGACTTCCCTTTTTAATGAATTATTACCAAAATAAACCTTTCACATAAAAACAAGTCTTACCTATTTAACCAATTTAGAATTGTATGAAATTATGAAATATAGAATTTTACTTATCCTTATTTTTCTGAATAACTCTTTCTCTTTTGCCAAAGAATTATATGTTGCCCCTACTGGTAATGACAATAATGATGGAACAATAAATAATCCTGTTGAATCAATAACTAAAGCCCAAGAATTAGCCAGTTCTGGAGATACTGTCTATATAAGAGGCGGTCTTTATGCGATGAGAGAAGACCAAATTTCACAAAAAGAACGCATTTACGCTTATGTTACCACACTCGACAAAAACGGAATCTCTTACTTGGCTTATAAAAATGAAACTCCCGTATTTGATTATAAAAATGTCAAGCCAGAAAACTGTCGTGTAATTGCTTTTTATGTAACTGGAGATAATATTCATGTAAAAGGAATTGAAATCATCGGTGTTCAAGTAACGATCAAAACGCATACGCAATCGGAATGTTTTGAGGTTAAAGGAAACAACAACACTTTGGAACAAATAAAAATGCATGATAACATGGCCATTGGAGTTTATATGCTTAGCGGTTCTAATAATCTGATTTTAAATTGCGATGCTTATAACAGCTGGGATTCTGTTTCTGAAGGCGGAAGAGGCGGAAATACCGATGGTTTTGGTGCACATCTGAAAAAAGGAAGTGTCAATAATGTTTTCAGAGGTTGCCGCGCTTGGTTTAATAGTGATGATGGTTTTGATTTAATCAATAATGCTGAACCTGTGATAATTGAAAATTGCTGGGCTTTTTACAATGGTTATTCTTCTGATTTTGTAAGTCGTGGCGATGGAAACGGGTTTAAATGTGGAGGATATGCTAAAGGCAGAAGACCTTATGCTGATGTAATGGCTAATTTTACTCCAATTCCAAAAAACACTATCCGTTTTTGTTTGGCAGTAAAAAATAAACAAGGAGGTTTTTATGCCAATCATCATTTAGAAGGGAATTATTGGTACAACAATACTGCTTATGCCAACCGAGTGAACTACGATATGCTGAATTGCGTAGCATTAAACCCAACAGATTTTGGCACGGATGGCCCAGGCTGGAATCACGAAATGGTTAACAATTTAGGATTTGCTGCCAAGGTAAAAGAACTAGGAAACATCGATAAATCTCGTTGTGTATTGAAAAACAACTATTTTGATTTGACAAACCTTTCAATTACAGCTAATGATTTTTTAAGTCTTGACGAAGCTTTGCTAACTGCTCCAAGACATGCTGATGGAAGCCTTCCAAATAATGATTTTTTAAAATTAAAACCTTCAAGTAAACTAATAGATGCAGGAACTGACATAGGATTTAAATTCAATGGAAAAGCTCCAGATTTAGGTTGTTTTGAAAAATAATAAATAGTATGGCAAAAAAATTAAAACGATTCTTTTATTTTTTAATAATAGGAATTATTAGTTTATCTGCTCATTCACAAGAATTCAGCAGAAAAAAATACAATTTCAATTCCGATTGGAAATTTAAAGTCGAAGACCTCAAAGGTGCCGAAGCGATTGATTTTGCAACTTCAGATTGGACTTCGGTGACGCTTCCTTATGCTTTTAATGAAAATGAAGCTTTCAAAAAAGACATCACACAACTCACCACTGGAATTGTTTGGTATCGAAAAAAGTTCAAATTGCCAGAAGGTGTAACTGATAAAAAAATTTTCATCGAGTTTGAAGGTATTCGCCAGGGCGGAACTATTTATGTCAATGGACAAAAAGTAGGGTTGCATGAAAATGGCGTAATGGCTTTTGGCTACGACATTTCAGCATTGGTAAAACCTTATCCTGCCGAAAATACCATCGCTCTCCGAATTGATAATGACTGGAAATACAGAGAACAAGAAACTAATTCAACTTTTCAATGGAATAACAATAATTTTAATGCCAATTACGGAGGCATCCCAAAGAATGTTTATCTGCATGTAACAGACAAATTGTACCAAACACTTCCGTTGTATTCTAATCTAAAAACAATTGGAACATATGTGTATGCGACTAATATTGATATTCCTCAAAAAACAGCTTTAATAACTGCCGAAACCGAAATCAAAAATGAATATCCAACAGCCAAAACTTTCTCTTATGATGTTCAGGTTTTTGATATTGATAATAAAAAAGTAGCTGATTTTTCAGGCGATAAAACCACTTTGAATTCTGGAGAAATCAAAAGAATTAAAGCTTCAAAAGAATTAAATAATTTACATTTTTGGAGTTGGGGTTACGGCTATTTATATACTGTAAAAACCATTTTGAAAGTGGATGGAAAAGAAATTGATGCCGTTGCTACTAAAACTGGTTTTAGAAAAACAGCTTTCAGAAACGGTGAAGTTGTTTTGAACGATCGCGTTTTACAAATGAAAGGTTACGCACAACGCACCAGTAACGAATGGCCGGCCGTGGGAATGTCAGTTCCTGTCTGGATGAGTGATTTTAGTAACCGAATGATTGTAGAAAGCAATAGTAATTTAGTGCGATGGATGCATGTTACTCCTTGGAAACAAGATGTAGAATCTTGTGACAGAGTCGGTTTGATTCAAGCCATGCCAGCCGGAGATGCCGAAAAAGATGCAAAAGGAATTCAATGGACGCAGCGTGTCAATTTGATGCGGGATGCTATCATTTATAACAAAAACAATCCGAGCATCTTATTTTACGAAAGTGGAAACGAAGTCATCAGCGAAGATCATATGCGTGAAATGAAAGCTTTACGTGATTTGTACGATCCTCATGGCGGAAGAGCGATTGGTTCCCGCGAAATGCTGGATAGCAAAGAAGCAGAATATGGTGGCGAAATGTTGTACATCAATAAAAGTGCTGGCAAACCACTTTGGGCTACCGAATATTCCAGAGACGAAGGTTTGCGAAAATACTGGGACGAGTTCTCCCCTCCTTTCCACAAAGAAGGAACAGGCGGAACCAATCACACCAATGTAAACGGAAGCAAAGTCGCCGATGCTAGTTCGTACAACCACAATCAAGATGCTTTTGCGATTGAAGATGTGACACGTTGGTATGACTATTATCGTGAACGTCCTGGCACAGGAAAAAGAGTAAGTTCGGGCGGCGTAAATATTATTTTTTCGGATAGTAATACGCATTTCAGAGGGGCTGAAAATTATCGAAGAAGTGGCGAAGTTGATGCTATGAGGATTCCAAAAGATGGTTATTTTGCACATCAGGTCATGTGGGATGGCTGGGTAGATATTGAAAAATACAGAACCCACATCATTGGTCATTGGAATTATACTAACGATGTAACCAAAAATATTTATGTGGTTTCTTCGGGCGATAAAGTGGAGCTTTTTGTAAACGGTAAATCCAAAGGTTTCGGGAAACAAAGCAACCAGTTTTTGTTTACTTTCGAAAACATTCATTGGGAAGCTGGCACTATAAAAGCGGTAAGTTATGATGCCAATAATAAGGTTTTAAGCCAAGACGAAAAGATAACTTCTGGAACTCCTTTTGCAATCAAATTGACTCCTCACACAAGTCCCGAAGGTTTATTGGCTAATGGAAATGACATTGCTTTAATCGATGTTGAAGTAGTTGATAAAAGCGGAAAACTTTGTGTTTTGGACAACAGTTTAATCGAATTTACTTTGGATGGAAACGCTACTTGGTTAGGCGGAATTGCACAAGGTCCTGACAATTATATTTTGTCAAAAAATTTACCTGTAGAAAATGGCGTGAACCGAATCATGATTCGCTCTACTTTGAAAGCGGGAGAAATTGTTGTTACGGCAAAATTTAAAGGATTACAATCTGCTAAAGTGAATTTAAAATCAAAACCATTTACAACCAAAGATGGTCTTACCGAAAAATTACCTAGCGATAATATGCCTTCTTATTTAGACAGAGGGCCAACGCCAGCAACTCCCTCTTATACGATCAAAAGAACTCCTGTTTTTATTAAAACCGCCACTGCAATTTCGAATCCTGATGCCGTTATCAAAAGCTATGATGATAACGAATTGACAGAATGGGCTAATGATGGAAAAATCAGTACTGGAAAAATAACTTATACTTTGGCAGAGCCTGCAATTGTAAATGAAACTGTTGTAAAGTTTACCGGATGGCGCTCTAAAAGTTACCCAATTCGTATATTAGCAGACGGCAGAGAAGTGTATCAAGGCAATACAGAACAAAGTTTGGGTTATATTACCATTCCTTTGAAACCAGTGTTGGCAAAGGAAATAACCATTGAATTAGTAGGCACAAATTCTGAAAAGGATGGGTTTGGAACTATTGTAGAAGTCGATCCGAACAAAGAGTTGGATTTATTTAAAGATAAAGACGCAGCCAATGCCAAAGGACAGTTGCGTATTGTAGAAATAGAATTTTATAAAAAATGATGACAAAAATTAACAAATTACAGCTACTAGGATTGGTTCTTTTTTTAGGATTAACTATAAACGGTTTTGCTCAGGAAAGTGCTGCATTTCCGTTATGGAATACCATTCCGGGAGCTATAAAAAATGAAACTTACAAAGAAGAACCGAGACTAGATGATAAAGGTAATCGCACAGGAATTCGAAAAGTCGTAGAACCAACTTTGATGCCTTTTTTAGTTGAGAATAATTCACATGATAATCCTGCAGTTATTATTTGTCCTGGCGGTGGCTATGCGGTTTTGTCCATTGATAAAGAAGGAATCAAGGTGGCTAAATGGTTTAATTCGATAGGTGTTTCAGCTTTTGTTTTAAAATACCGTTTGCCTGCAGATGAAATCATGACTGACAAAACAATTGGTCCTCTACAAGATGCTCAGGAAGCCATTCGAACATTGAGAAGAAATGCTGCAAAATGGAATTTGGATGCCAATAAAATTGGAATTATGGGCTTTTCGGCGGGAGGTCATTTGGCTTCAACGGCTTCGACTCATTATTTAGACAAAGTGTATGAGATGAAAGACAATGTTAGCGCACGTCCAGATTTTTCGATGCTAATCTATCCCGTAATTTCTATGGAAAACGGAATCACTCATAATGGTTCCAAAGAAAGTCTTTTAGGAAAAACGGCTTCGGATGATTTGATTGCTAAATATTCGAATGAAAAGCAAGTCAACGAACAAACTCCTTCAACCTTTTTGGTTCACGCCACTGATGATAAAGCAGTTCCTGTAGAAAATAGTATCAATTATTATTTGGCTTTAAAGAAAAACAAAGTTCCTGCCGAAATGCATTTGTACCAAAGCGGAGGTCACGGTTTTGGTTTAGGCACAAAAGGAACGAACACCGATTGGCCAGCGGCTTGCAAAAGTTGGTTGGTTGCCAATAAAATAATCGCTGAAAAACCAACTTATTTGTTTACATATTTCAAAGGAAATGGAGAAGATGGATTGCATTTGGCATATAGTTCAGATGGTTTAGAATGGAAGGCTTTAAAAAATGACAAATCCTTTTTGACTCCCGAAGTTGGAAAAGACAAACTGATGAGAGACCCTTGCGTGATAAAAGGCGGCGACGGATTATTTCACATGGTTTGGACAGTGAGCTGGACTGATAAAGGAATTGGTTACGCTTCATCCAAAGACATGATTCATTGGTCAAAACAGGAATTTATTCCGGTAATGGCTCATGAAGAAAGTGCAAGAAATACTTGGGCTCCCGAAATTACTTATGATGAAAAATCAAAAGAATACATGATTTATTGGGCTTCTACAATTGATGGCAAATTTTTGGAAACGAAATCAACGGAAGAGAAAGGATACAATCACCGAATCTATTATACAACCACGAAAGATTTTAAAAAATTCAGCAAAACAAAACTATTGTACGAGCCTGGATTTAATGTTATTGATGCGTCGATCGTAAAACAAGGCGAGGATTTCGTGATGTATTTAAAAGACGAAACCAAAGTTCCTGTTCAAAAGAATCTTAAAATTGCAACCAGCAAAAAACTAACTGGCCCTTACACACCAGCAAGTGCTCCAATCACAGGAAATTACTGGGCAGAAGGACCAACAGCAATCCAGATTGATGACAAATGGACAGTTTATTTTGATAAATATACGTTGAAAAAATACGGTGCTGTACAACAAACAGCTACGGGCTGGGAAGATATTTCAGATAAAGTTTCATTTCCAGGAGGAACAAGACACGGAACTGTAATCAAAGTAGATCCTGAAATCATTTCCAATCTGAAAAAAGAATAACAGGATATTTTACAAATTATACAGAATACTATAGAGGGACTTTATGTCCCTCTTTTTTTGGTTTATTCTAAAAAAAGAAGGCTTCAAAATTAAATACAACCTCTAGTAGAAATTATAAAATCAAAAAAAACATTTTTTAGAACTCAAAACACCATTCAAAACCTTCCTAATTTCAAATAATTATTTCAAATAATTTTTCGTAAAAAACCGCTAATTATCTAGTGTTTTTAAAATATAAACAAAACACACATAACTAATTTGTTAAAATTTAAAACAAAACAAATTCCTCACAAGCAGGTAAGTACAGGACGGTACTTGTTAATTTTTATAGTTCTTTTGATACAAATAAAATAAATGTAAAAAAAACATTAATTAATTTAACTAAACCTAAAAAAAATGCCAAAATTATGAAAAGAACTTTACTCAAAAACAAAATTACAACTTTTACTATTGCTGCTTTCCTTTTAGGAGCTTTTAATGTTTCACATGCTCAAAATCTTTGGACAGGAGCAACTGATGGTAATTTCACTACCACTTCAAACTGGACAACTACACCTCTTTTTGATGGTACTGATAATCTTAAAATAGGTGTCGCAACTAACAACCCTGTCACACTTAACTACACTTCAGCACTAAATGTCCTACAATTACAAACTTCGCCTGGAACAGAACTTACAACGAATACAGATTTAACTTCGACTACTACTAATTTAAGTATGTATATTGCTGGAAAATTACATATAACAGGAGGGATACTTTGGGGAAAAGCAAATATTTACTTTGGGAATAATACTAATGAAACCCCTTATTGTAATATCGAAACAGGAGGTACTTTAAAAACTAAGGCAGCCATTCTTATAGGTAGAAATTCCCCTTGCATTGTAGATGTTAATGGAGGAACCATATTAAGTGATACTAGTGGTGGTGTCGGTATTGGTAGTATTGCAGTAGGAAATTATGGCTCAGTTGGTATTTTAAACCTCAATTCAGGTTCAATAAAAACACTTAAACCTGCAGGAGGATTTACTGTAGGAACTAACGGTACAGCCAACATTAATGGAGGTTTACTTGAACTACGTGCAGGAGATTTAGTAGTTAAAGGAACTTTAAATGTTAATGGCGGATTAGTAAACTTCTTAGCTGGAGATTCTACAATTAATACTGCTGGCGCTGCTGGCGTTGTGAATTTAAATAGTGGTACAATAAAAATAGCAGGAGCGTTAACTGCAATAAATACAACAATCAATATCGATGCAGGCAGTATTGTATTAACAGGTAACCAAACAACGGCAATGACATCATACATAACTACTAATACAATTAAAGTAGCGGGAGCAGCAAAAACAGCTGGTAAAACTATTTCAAACACTTTTGATAGTGTAACAGGCTTAACAACTGTTATCGCTGTTGGAGGTACAGGTTTAGGCACTTCAGATTTTAGTTTAGCAAACTCTTTATCAATCTACCCAAATCCAACTAGTGATGTAATTAATATTACTGCTGATGCTAATGTAACAGACAAACTTACTGTTTCGTTATTCAATCAATTAGGAAAAAAAGTAATCGAAAAAGAATTCTCATCAGCTGCTACAACTAATAGTATAGACATTAAAGGACAATTAACTCCTGGTGTATATGTTGCAAAATTAAGTGTTGGAAATTCAAACACTTCTTCAAAAGTAATAATTAAATAATAGTTTATAATGCAAAAAAGGTCTTTTGAAATCCATTGAAAGACCTTTTTTTCTAATTCATTACCATACCAATGAAAAAAAAATTATCCATTACAAATAGCACTTTTTTTTCCTTTTTGATAACCTTTTTTGGATGTATTACTTTTTCTAATGCACAAATAAATTGGGTTGGAGGAGTTGATACTAATTTTTATAATATCAATAATTGGGACAATACCGCTATTGATTTTGCTAATTTAGGTTCAACAAACCTAATTATAGGAGCTGGAAATCCTAATAACCCAACAAATGTAGGACACACTGGAGCTGATGTTATTGCTAAAAGACCCGCAACTTTAACTACCAATGTTGGTGCAAATATTATTGTTACAGGTACATTTTACCCTAACGGTACTTCGACCTTAAATGGGACAATTACTCTTAATGGAAGTGCCAATTTTAACATTAGAAATATCGCTTATTTAGGAAAAGGAGCATCAGGAATATTAAATATAAATACTGGAAGTGCAGCAAGCAAAAATGCTTTTTATATTGGGAATGCCTCTGGAGGAGATGGTTTGGTAAATGTAAATGCAGGAACACTTTATGCAGGAACTTATCTAGAAGTGGGAACTGGTACAGGAAATCCTATAGGAAATGTGAATATTTCTGGAGGAACGGTAGATGTTATTTCAGGAATTAATATTGGAACAAATGGACATATTACTATATCTGGAATAGGACAGCTTATTGTTACTGGTGATAAAACTACCGTTTTAACAGATTACATTACAAATGGTAAAATAACTTGTCCCACAGGTTCTTTATTAAAAGTAACATATAACAACAACAGAACCAATGTTACTATTTATCAGGATCCTAACAGACTGATTCAAGAATTCCCTAGCTATATCGTTCTTAAAAACGGAATTCTTGAAGCTAAAATTCAAAAAGGAACAAGTAATATTATGTCCTTAAAAGTTAATGGAGTTGAGACGTTACTTCAGACCAATACAGCCAATCCAACTAGAGTTGGTACTTATTATGATTTGACCACTTCGGCTGGTTTTGAAACTATAGGTGGTGCTGCTTTTTCAATCAAAGAGGAAACAGCAGACTATATTGATGTTTCATTTAGCAGACCTTATGCTCCTGGCGTTAATGCAACTCCTGTAGATGCTGATATCCACTATGTGCTTAAAAAAAATGATGCTGGTTTATATACTTATTCTATTTTACGCCATAAAGCAGCCTATCCCAATTTTGATCTAGGTTCATGGAGACAAGTAATGTGGATTGACAATACAGTAACCGATAAAATCTGCGTAAACGATTTGAAGACTTGGGAAATGCCACAACCTACCGATGCATGGTCTCCAACAAGTATTGCCGAGATTATCAAAATAGAATCGGGTGTTCGAGCAGGTCACTATGACGGAAAATATGAATTTAGTGAAAACCTAATTGGTTTGAAAGCCTATGGTCATTCTAGTGATAAAAATAATTTAGGCATTTGGGCTGTTACAGCCAATCATGAATATTTTAACAGTGGACCAACACATCATGATTTAAATGCTGCTGCCGGAATCATTCATGTTTGTATGAATGGGGTTCATTATAACTCAAAAGGCTTTCAAGTCTCACAAGGCGAAGAATGGTCAAAAATCTATGGCCCTTATTTAATTTATGCAACGCAAAAAACAACTGCCAATGCGAATTGGGATGATGCTAAAACAAGAGCGGCTAAAGATGAAGCCGAATGGCCTTTTGCCTGGCTAACCAATACTCCTGAATACCCTCTTGCTGATGGACGTGGAAATATTACAGGTAAATTTTCGATTACCGATCCTTCAAAACCCGAAGTTAATGGTGGGGATGCCTGGATTGGAGTTACCAAATTGAGTTCTGATTCTGGTGGTGATTGGCAATTTGAAGAAGAGAATTATCAATATTGGATTAAAACCGATGCTTCTGGTAATTTTAATATTAAAAATGTTCGTCCAGGAACCTATACTTTATTTGCCTATAAAGATGGAACTGCAGGAGAATACAGACAAGAAACCATTGTAGTTGCAGCTACATCTACAACAAATATTGGAAATATTGATTGGGTAATTCCTCGTGTTAATGGAAAGATCATTTTTGAAATAGGAGTTTCTAATAGAACTGCTTCGGAGTATAAATTTGGCGATTTTGATTATTGCGAAGGCTTTGTAGAAAATAAATTTGCAACCACATTTACAAACCCTATTGAGTACAATGTAGAGGATAAAAATTGGGCAACCGCACTTCCTTATGTACAATCTGCTTATTTTAATACTGATGGAACAAGATCAGTTTGGGATTGGAATGTAAATTTTACTTTATCAGGAACAATTCCAGCAACAGGAAATGCAAAATTAACAATTGCCTATGCAAGTTCTGATCATGCTCAAAATTGGATTTTTGCTAATGGCAGTCGAATCACACCATCTTCAGGATACTATCCTCCTAATGGTGGTGGAAACGCCTTTCTAAGACAATCCAATCATGCAAAATACGGATTGGCTACTTTTGACATTCCATACAGTAAACTAAAAATTGGCAAGAACACAATCAAATTACAAATGCCATCAACATCAAGTGGAGCTAATCATGTTATGTACGATTATATTAGCTTAGAGGGAGATTTAACTACATTGGCTGTAAACGATTTTCAAACCAAGGAAAGAAAAATCAATATTTTTCCAAATCCAGCATCTGAATTTATTAATGTACAATTTACCGATGAAAACTCAAGGAACATTACAATATCAGTACTTGACTTTTCAGGAAAAACAATACTCGAAAAGGATTTCGAAAATAACGGCTTGGCTCTTTATTCATTAGCAATTAAAGACAAATTATCTCCTGGAGTTTATGTTGTTAAAATAAAAACTGAAAGTGGAAATTATTCCTCGAAAGTTATTATTGAATAGTATCATTGCATAAAAGCATTTAATTTGCTACCCGAAAAAAAAGAGGTTATATCACAAGTGTGAAACGACCTCTTTTTTTATTCTTTAAAAAATACTTTTTACCAATTTTTTCTTTACTCCTTATTCTTACTATCCATCACAATAGTAACTGGGCCATCATTTAGTAATTCTACTTTCATATCAGCGCCAAAAATTCCGGTTTGTACTTTTTTACCGAGTTCCTTTTCCATTTGTTGAACAAAATTTTCATACATCGGAATAGCAACATCGGGTTTGGAAGCTTTTAAATAAGAGGGACGATTTCCTTTTTTGGTTGAAGCGTGCAAAGTAAATTGACTCACTACAATTACATCGCCATCAACATCTTTTACAGACAAATTCATGACCTCGTTTTCATCACCAAAAATGCGAAGATTTGCAATTTTCTGGCAAAGCCAATTAGTGTCTTCTTGCGTATCGGCATCTTCTATTCCAACTAAAACTAAAAGTCCTTTTTGGATTTCGGAAATAACTTTATTATCTACGGTAACTGAGGCTGAGGAAACTCTTTGGATTACAACTTTCATTCTTTTATAAGATCACAAATCTGAATACTAAATTACTGAACACCGATTACTATTCCCTTGTTTTATCACTCGCTTTTCTATCTTCATCATAAACATCAGTTCGGTAATGTTCATCATCACCTTCTAAAATTTTAAGATAGCTATTGTAACGAGACCAAGCAATTTCATCATTATCGAGAGCTGCTTTTATGGCGCAATGTGGTTCTTCTTTGTGCAAGCAATTATTGAACTTGCATTGATCTTTTAATCTAAAAAATTCTGGGAAATATCCGCTAATTTCCGAAGGTTCCATATCGACCATTCCAAAACCTTTGATTCCGGGAGTGTCAATAATTCTCGCTCCAAAAGACAAATCATACATTTCTGCAAAAGTAGTGGTATGTTGTCCTTGCTTACTTGCTTCAGATATATTTTTGGTTTTTAAGTGCAAAGAAGGTTCCAGCGCATTAACCAAAGTAGATTTTCCCACACCCGAATGTCCCGAAAACATACTTACTTTGCCTATCATTAATTCTTTCAAAACATCGATTCCTTTCATTTCTGCAGCCGAAACTCTTAGACATTGGTACCCAATTTCCTGATAGACATGCTGCATGTACAATTGTTCGTCCAGAGTTACATCATCTAAAGTATCTATTTTATTAAAAACTAAGATAGTTTCGATACCATAAGCTTCGGCAGTTACCAAAAAACGGTCAATAAAATTAAAAGTAGTTGGTGGATTGTTTACCGTTACCAATAAAAAAACAATATCAATATTGGAAGCAATAATATGCATTTGATGCGATAAGTTTACAGCCTTGCGAACAATGTAATTTTTTCTCTCGTGGATTTTATGAATCGTTCCTGTAACAGTATCTGAGGTTTCTTCTAGCTCATAATCCACCACATCTCCCACAGCAATTGGATTGGTACTTTTGATTCCCTTGATTCGGAATTTCCCTTTCATACGACATTCTATAAAATCACCTTGTTCTGATTTTACGGTGTACCAACTTCCTGTAGATTTGTAAACGAGTCCTGTCATTTTTTGTATTTACGATTGTAGAAATTCGATTTATAATAACCCATTAAGCATAAACCGATTCTTTTGCAAAGGTAATTCTTTGTTTGAAGTTTAAAGTTTAAAGTATGAAGTTTTTCTCCATGTGAAAAACAAAGCCTTTACTTTCCTTTAGAAATAATAGCCTTTTAATAATTATTTGCTTTTTAAATTTAAAGCCTTAATAAAAATCCGAGCTATAATTCAATCTTGTTAAAATTCAAAACAAACTTCTTAAATATTCCATACAACCTTATATTTTAACACTTTACATCTTATTTTTCCTTAAATAAAATTTAAAATTTTATAACTTTGTAGTAAACGTTCATCATTTTTTTATTGAATTTGTAAAACAAAGCATTCGATAACCATTAAAATTTTTAAACTATGAAACAAAAAATCTATATGTTAGCCTTGTTGACCAGTTTTACCCTACTCACAAGTTGCTATCCTGACGGTGCAGACTATGCTGATGAAACAGATATCGTTTACACTGCTTTTGACAAGGAAATGGATTTTCACAGTAAAGGCACTTATGCAATGCCGGATAAAATTGTAAAAATCACAGGAGACTATCCAGATGATGGAGAAGTTGAATACATCAAAGATATATATGCTGGTCCAATTTTAGCCAATATTGACACCAATATGACAGCTTATGGTTGGACAAAAGTAGCCCAAAACGCCAATCCTGATGTTGTAATATTACCAGCTGCATGGTCAACTACATATATTAGTTACTGGTATAATTACTGGTGTTGGTGGGATCCCTATTATTGTGGTGGCTGGTGGTATCCTTATCCAGTAACTTCAAGTTATTCAGCGGGTACTCTTCTTATGAATATGATAGATCCGAATTCTAACGATCCTAATGGTACCAGAAAAGGAGTTTGGATTGGAGTAATTAACGGTTTGCTCTCTGGTTCTTATAGCCAAAACAGAGTGAATAATGCTGTAAATCAAGCATTCAAACAATCTCCATATTTAAACACCAAATAACTAACTAAAACAGATCTATTATGAAAAAAATATTTTTAGCCTTTATTTTAATGACAGGTTTTTTTACAATATCTGTTAAGGCTCAAAGCCAAATGTTTTCTCTACAATATTCCATTGGATTTGGTACAGGAAACACAAACGAATTCATATCAGCACCAAGTTTTAGAGGAATATCATTCGAATACCGAAAATTTATTACTCCTAATCACGCGATAGGTTTTGAAACTTCATACAATTTTTTCTATGAAAAGAAAGATTATGCTACTTACACAGACGACAACCAATCTCTTTCTGGAATACAATTCAGGTATTTACATTCATTGCCTATTTTGGCCGCCTATGATTATTACTTCAAACCCAATCAAAAATACAATCCATTTGTTGGTGCAGGGATAGGGTGCAACATACTCGACCAACGCGTTGATATGGGAATTTATTCTTTTACTAATGATGCTGTTCAATTTGCCTTTAGACCAGAAGTTGGAGTTTTAATACAAGCCAATCGTAACTTGGATCTGATAGTTGCTGCTAAATATTTTGTCAGTACAAAAGGAAACGATATGGACGGACAAAACTATCTAACAATTAACCTTGGTTTTGCATTTTAAAGATATTATCCTTTGTAATTTATTTAAATCCCGATTATTCTCAATCGGGATTTTTTTGTTTTCATTCCAAAAAAAATCCCCACATAAATGCAGGGATTTCAATTCTTAAAAACATTGATTATGAGTTCAATATTTTCTCTTGGTGACCAATACTTTCTTGGTGGATTTCTTTGAATAATTTAACGATAAATTCTTCAGTCAATCCTTTTTTAGCACCTTCAGCAACCATTTTCGCTTGAATTTCATTCCAACGACTGTTTTGCAAAACCGCTACGTTATTTTCTTTTTTTACTTGACCAATTTCGTCAACTACTTTCATACGTTTTCCTAAAAGGTCTAATAAATTAGCATCCAAAACGTCGATATTAGCTCTCAATTTTGTCATTTTTTGCTCGAAATCTGAATCTCCGCTCACTTTTCTCACTTTCAAATCTTTCAAAATTTGTTTCAAAGCATCTGGAGTAACTTGTTGTGCAGCATCAGACCAAGCATTATCTGGATCAATATGTGTCTCGATAATCATACCATCATAATTCAAATCCAAAGCTTCCTGAGTTACTTCAAGAATCATATTACGATTTCCTGTAATGTGAGATGGATCGATAATTAATGGTAAATCAGGGAATTTATTTTGCAATTCAATAGCAATTTGCCATTCTGGAATGTTTCTGTATTTCGTTTTTTCGTAAGTAGAGAAACCTCTGTGAATAACTCCTAATTTTTTGATTCCAGCAGCATATAAACGCTCTACACCACCTAACCATAAAGCCATATCTGGATTTACCGGGTTTTTAATCAATACAATTTTATCTGTTCCTGCCAATGTATCAGCAATCTCTTGAACCGCAAAAGGATTTGCAGTTGTACGAGCACCAACCCATAAAACATCAATATCATTTTCTAAAGCTAATTTACAGTGTGCAGCAGTAGCAACCTCAGTTCCCATCAACATTCCTGTCTCCGCTTTTGCTTTTTTCAACCATTTCAATCCAATTTCTCCAACACCTTCAAATCCTCCTGGACGTGTTCTTGGTTTCCAAATTCCTGCTCTAAAAACACTTACATCAGAATTTTTCAATTCGTGAGCAATTTTCAAAACTTGCTCTTCAGTTTCAGCACTACAAGGACCTGCAATTACTAATGGATGAGTCAAATTGAATTCGTTCAACCAATTTCTCATTTCTTTCTTGTTTTCCATCTTTTCTAATTTTAGTTTTTTTTATTTATTTTTTATTTTTTTTCTTAGGCAATCCAATTACCTTATTTCTTAGTATTTATTCCGTTCAGGATTTCCTTTATTTTATTAACACTTTGCATTTCATTATAAATCGCATCATAATCATCACTTACCAAAAGCTCTTTAAAATTTGATAAATTAGCAATATACTCTTCTAACGTTTTGACTACCTGTTTCTTATTTTGCTTAAAAATTGGCGTCCACATTGCTGGTGAACTTTTAGCCAAACGCACAGTACTTTCAAATCCAGAACCCGCCATATCAAAAATATCCTGCTCGTCCTTTTCCTTATTGATTACCGTTTTCCCCAACATAAACGAACTGATATGCGACAAATGAGACACATAAGCAATATGTTTATCGTGCGATTTCGGATCCATATATCGGATTCTCATTCCCAAGTTTTTGAACAACTCCAAGGCTTTTTCCTGCAATTTGAAAGTCGTTTTCTCTACTTCACAAATGATATTCGTTTTCCCTTGAAACAAACCTTTTATCGCCGCCGAAGGCCCTGAAAACTCAGTTCCCGCAATCGGGTGTGCAGCCACAAAATTTCTTCTTTTCGGATGATGAGTCACAGCTTCGCAAATCGGGGTTTTAGTCGAACCCACATCAAAAACAATAGTTTGATCTCCAATCACATCCAAAACTTTAGGCAAAACCGTCATCGCTACATCCACAGGAACCGAAACAATTACAAAATCAGCATCAACCAAATCCTCAAAACTGGCTTCTTTGTCAATCACTCCCAAAGCAATTGCTTCCTGCACATGTTTTTCGTTGGTATCAATACCGTAAATAGTCGCTTCTGGATGCAATGTTTTGATGTCCAAAACCATCGAACCTCCGATTAATCCTATTCCTATTACGTGTACATTCATTTTTTAAATTTATTTGAAGCTAATCCTGCTATCCGTTTCAATCTTTTGTGCTTCCCGATAGCTATCGGGACAGCACAAAAGGATTTCCACTACTATCAGGGCTAGGGCTTCCCGTTTTTTATCACAATTTTGATTTAAAATCTACTAATTGCCTCTTCTATTTTTTCCTCTTTCACACAAAGTGCAAATCGAATATAACCTTCGCCATTGCTACCAAAAATCGTTCCCGGCGTTATGAAAATTGATTTCTCGTATAATATTTTATCAATAAAGTCTTCTGAAGAATCAATTCCAGCTGGCAATTTTGCCCAAACAAATAATCCAACACCTTCTTTATATACTTCACAACCCAACTTTTCAGCCAATTGCTCAGTCAAGACTCTTCTTTTACGATACACTTTATTCATGTCTTCAAACCAAGATTTGTCGCTGTTTAAAGCTGCAACGGCACCTTTCTGAATTCCGTAGAACATTCCGCTATCCATGTTGCTTTTTACTTTTAGAACCGCATCGATTAATGCTGCATTTCCTAAAACCATTCCAACTCTCCAGCCTGCCATATTAAACGTTTTACTCAAAGAATTCAATTCTAATGCAACGTCTTTAGCTCCTTCCACTTGCAACAAACTCATTGGTTTGTCATTCAAAACAAAACTATATGGATTGTCATTAATTAATAATAGGCTGTGTTTTTTAGCAAACGCTACTAATTTTGAAAACAATTCTAAACTTCCTCTCGCTCCTGTTGGCATGTGCGGATAACCCAACCACATGATTTTCACTTTTGATAAATCTAATTTTTCTAAAGCTTCAAAATCAGGTTCCCAATTATTAACTTCTTTCAAATCATAATAAACAGGTACAGCACCAACCAAATTCGTAACCGAAGTATACGTCGGATAACCTGGGTTTGGAATCAAAACTTGATCTCCTTCATTCAGGAAAGCCATAGAAATGTGCATAATTCCCTCTTTCGAACCAATTAATGGCAAAATTTCAACCGCTGGATCTAAAGCAACTCCATAATTATTTTGATAAAAATCAGCCATTCCTTTTCTAAGTTCTGGCAATCCTTGATAACTTTGATATTGATGCGCATTTTCATCCTGCATTGCCGCAACCACAGCATCTATAACTGCTTGTGATGGCTTTAAATCCGGACTTCCAATTCCCATATTGATAATTGGTTTCCCTTCGGCTGCTAACTGACGTACTTCTCTCAATTTGGATGAGAAGTAATATTCTTCAACTACATTTAAACGATTGGCTAGTGTAATCATGCTATTTTATATTTCTCTTTTCAGAGTTTTTAATTTACTTTTCAAACTAAGGACTAATTACTAAGTACTAATCACTTAATTAAGGTCTTGTATTTTTATATTCTCCTAAAACTTTAAAATACTCCGCCATAATTTCTAATAATGTTTTGGCTTTGGCAAAATCTTCGTATTTCTCAAAAGTCACATCAACGAAAAACGAATATTTCCAAGGCGTTTCAATTTTTGGCAACGACTGAATTTTAGTCAAATTCAATTTGCAATCACTCATTACATTCAAAACTGCTGCTAAACTTCCACGTTTGTGATCCAATTCAAATTTGATAGAAGCCCTGTTAATTTCGCTTTCTGGCACAAAATGATTTTCTCTATTGATAATCACAAAACGAGTCATATTGTTTTTAATAGTCTGAATGGTCGGAGCGATAATTTCCAAATCATACATCTCAGCAGCATTCACGCTACCAATTGCTGCAATTCCTTTCAATTCCTTTTCCTTAATTCTACGAGCTGTTTCTGCAGTATCTTTATCTTCAACTAATTTGATATTTGGATATTGTTTTAGGAAATCCATACACTGTAATAAAGCCATTGGATGTGAGTGAACTTCAAGAATATCCTCAATTTTTTGACCTTTTAGAGCCATCAAATTTTGATTAATATTCAAATAATGCTCTCCAATAATATGCAAATTGTTTTTGTCAATTAAAGCGTAATTCGGAATAATTGGTCCCGCAATAGAATTCTCAATTGCCATAACCGCCTGATCTGATTTTCCAGACAATAAACTGGATACCAATTCCTCAAAAGACATACATTCATCAATGCTTACTTTTGCATCATAATATTCCTTAACCACTTGATGATGGAAAGATCCTTTAATTCCTTGTATTGCAATTTTCGTTTTCATTGGGTCAAAAAAAAATCCTGATTTTCATCAGGATTGTATATTAGTTTTATTTGTTTTTTTAAGCTTTTCAAATAACCATAGCACAATCCCTTACTTCCTAAAGAAGAAATAAAAAGAGTTGCTAAAATAAAAACGGTTATTAGACATTGTACTGTTTGTGTTTCTTCCGAAGAAGGATTTAAAATTTTATTGTCAGGAACCCACTCTTTTTATTTGACAAGAAATCTTTTTATTGTGGGTTTCAATTATTTGATGCAAATGTAAAACATATTTCGAGTCGGACAAAATAAAAAATATTTTTTATGTAACAAAAAAAGATTTCTTTGTTAAAGCAGTTTTTTATTTTCTATTTCATAAAAAAGAGGCTTTTTCAATGAGTAAAATTATTGATTTCAAAACAAAAAACTGAACTGTATGCCTCAATTTTAACTAAAAACCACTGTTTTTAAAAACTTTTGCCTCTGAATATTGATAAAAAAAAGATAGTTTTTCGATTATTGTAAGGGTTGTTATGACCGCGTGAGTGATGGAAGCTGGCTACCGAAGTAGCGCGGACAGCACGACCCCGTTGCAGAAAGGGGCTGTATAAGCGGCACTATAAATAAGCCCCTTTTTGCAACGGGGGCACGCCCAAATGATTTTCAATACCAAAATACTATTCAAAAACCATTTTATTATTCAATTACAATTTAAATTTACGTATTGATGGCGAACTATCTATTTTCTATTTACTTTTGCAACAAATAATAAGGTATGTCAATAGAAGTAAAAAACATTTCGAAAAGTTACGGTGCTCAAAAAGCATTGGACAATATTTCTTTTTCTGTAAAAAAAGGAGAAATTGTTGGTTTTCTAGGTCCTAACGGTGCTGGAAAATCGACTTTGATGAAAATTTTAACAACCTATCTTCACGCTGACAGCGGCGTTGCGCTTGTGAATGAATTTGACGTAAATACTCAAGAAAAATCGGTGCAACTTTCTATTGGTTATTTGCCGGAACATAATCCGTTGTATTTGGATTTGTATGTTAGAGAATACTTGGCTTTTAATGCTAATGTATATAAGGTAGCAAAATCGAGAATTGAAGAAGTGATTCACCTCACAGGTTTGCAGTCTGAAAGTCATAAAAAAATTGGACAATTGTCTAAAGGATATCGCCAACGTGTTGGATTGGCTAATGCTTTATTACACAATCCTGATGTTTTGATTTTGGATGAGCCAACGACTGGTTTGGATCCAAATCAATTGGTTGAAATTAGAAATGTGATCAAAAATGTAGGGAAAGACAAAACTGTTTTTCTTTCGACGCACATTATGCAGGAAGTAGAAGCAATTTGTGACCGCGTAATTATTATTGACAAAGGACAAATCGTTGCCGATAAAAAATTAGACAATTTAATCTCTACTGATAAAGAACAAATCATCGAGGTTGAATTTGACAAAGAAGTTGAAGAGCAACTGGTAGCTCAAATTCCACATTTAAAATCTTTCAAAAACACTCAAGCTTTCTCTTGGGAACTGACTTTTGTTTCTGATAAAGATATGCGTTCTACCGTTTTTGATTTTGCCTCTGACAATGGTTTGAAAACTTTACAACTCAATCAAAAGAATAAAAACCTGGAAACTGTTTTTAGGGAAATCACGAAATAAGCAAACAGTTTGCAGATTTTAGTTAGCAGTAAAAAAATAAAAGCCGTTTCAAAAATAATTTGAAACGGCTTTTATTTATAAATTTTGACCCAGTTTCTAAAAAACCTGACTCGCAATTTGTCGAATATTCTCTGATTTTCCCATTGAATAATAATGCAAAACAGGAACACCCGCTGCTTTCAGTTCCAATGATTGTTGGATTGCCCATTCAACACCTACTTGACGAATTTCAGCGTTATTTTTACATTTATCAACTGCACTTATTAAATCCTCTGGTAAATCGATACGGAAAATTTGAGGTAAAATCTGTAAATGCTTTTGTACTGCAATTGGTTTTATTCCCGGAATAATAGGAACTGTGATTCCCATTTCTCTGGCTTTTTTTACGAATTCAAAATATTTAGCATTGTCAAAAAACATTTGAGTTACCACATAATCAGCTCCTGCATCTACTTTTTCTTTCAATCTTTTTAAATCTGATAATAAAGAAGGTGATTCTAAATGCTTCTCTGGGTAACCCGCTACTCCAATACAAAAGTCGGCTTTGTTATCCACATCCATAACATCGTGCAAATACTTTCCGCAGTTTAATTGATTGATTTGAGCAACTAAATCGGCAGCATAATTATTTCCTCCTGCTTTTGGAACAAAAGATTGTTCGTCTTTCATCGCATCACCACGAAGTGCCATCACATTATTGATTCCAAGGTAATGACAATCTACCAACATATACTCAGTTTCCTCTTTCGTAAAACCTCCGCAAAGTAAATGTGGCACAGTATCTACTTGGTATTTATGTTTAATAGAGGCACAAATTCCCAATGTTCCAGGGCGCATTCTGGTTAGCTTTTTATCCAATAATCCGTTGCCTTTATCCACATAAATATACTCCTCACGCGAAGTTGTTACATCAATAAATGGTGGTTTGAATTCCATCAACGGATCGATATTATCGTATAATTCCTGAATGCTTTTTCCTTTTTGTGGTGGAATAATTTCGAAAGAGAATAATGTTTCTCCTTTTGCTGCTTCTATATGTTGTGTTACTTTCATTTTTATATGTTTATGGTTTATAGTTTATGGTTTATCAACAACAAACCATAAACAACAAACTTTTTCTAATCTGCTATATTTGGATTCAACCATTTCATTGCCAAATCAGTTGAAATACTTCTACGTTTGGCGTAATCAATAACTTGGTCTTCTTTAATTTTTCCCAATCCGAAATACCTACTTTTTGGATTTCCAAAGTAATAACCGGAAACGGATGAAGCTGGCCACATCGCCATACTTTCGGTCAAGGTTACTCCTATTTCTTTTTCGACATTAAGTAGCTTCCAAATCGTTGGCTTTTCTAAATGGTCTGGACACGCTGGATAACCTGGTGCAGGACGAATTCCTTTATAACTCTCTTTAATCAATTCTTCTTTTGACAAAGATTCTTCCGCATCATATCCCCAAATTTCCTTACGGATTTTTTCGTGTAAATATTCGGCAAAAGCTTCTGCAAAACGATCCGCTAGTGCTTTCACCATAATTGAATTGTAATCGTCTAAATTCTTCTCAAATTCAGCCGCCCATTCATCAACACCAAAACCGGTTGTTACACAAAAAGCGCCCATATAATCTACTTTTCCTGACTCTTTTGGTGCAATAAAATCGGCCAAAGCTATATTTGGCGCACCTTGGGTTTTTTGAGATTGCTGACGCAAAGTCAAGAAGGTTTGCAATGGTTTTCCGTTTTCGTCCGTCAATTCAATATCATCATCATTGATTTGATTCGCAGGGAAAATTCCGTAGATTCCTTTTGCCTGTAATTTCTTTTCTTCCAAAATTACTTTTAACATCTTCTGAGCATCTTTAAAAACAGAAGTTGCTTGTTCTCCAACAACCTCATCAGTCAAAATAGCAGGATATTTTCCATGTAATTCCCAAGTCTGAAAAAACGGTGTCCAATCGATATACGGAACTAAAACATCCAAATCTACTTCAATTGTTTGCTCACCTATTACCTTTGGTTTTACAGGAGTAAACTCGTTCCAATCCAATTGTAATTTGTTTTTACGGGCATCTTCAATCGACAAGAAATTTTTATCTCTCGAACGATTCAAAAACGTTTCTCTAAATGAATCGTATTCTTCGCGAATACCATTCATGTAGGCTTCTTTATTTTGGTCTAACAAATTCCCAGCCACCGTTACCGCTCTCGACGCATCATTTACGTGAATCGCCGTAGCTTTGTATTGAGGTGCAATTTTCACAGCCGTATGTGCGCGTGAAGTGGTCGCTCCTCCGATCATTACCGGGATTTTTATATTTCTTTTATCTAATTCTTTGGCGAGATACACCATTTCGTCCAGCGAAGGCGTAATCAAACCGCTCAATCCAATAATGTCAACATTGTGTTCCAAAGCAGCGGCAATAATCTTCTCTGGAGGAACCATTACCCCCAAATCGATAATCTCGTAATTGTTACACGCCAATACCACCGAAACAATATTTTTTCCAATATCGTGGACGTCCCCTTTTACGGTTGCCATCAATATTTTTCCATTTCCTTGCTTGTCTCCCGCTTGTTTCGAAGCTTCAATATACGGCAACAAATAAGCCACAGCTTTCTTCATCACACGTGCCGATTTTACTACTTGTGGCAAGAACATTTTCCCACTTCCGAACAAGTCTCCAACCACGTTCATCCCTGCCATCAAGTTAATTTCGATAACTTCGATTGGTTTAGTTGCAGCTTGTCGGGCTTCCTCAACATCTTCTTCTATAAACTGGTCAATTCCTTTTACTAAAGCATGCGTAATACGTTCTTGAAAAGTCCCCAAACGCCATTCCTGCACTTCTTTTTCATTGGTTTTCCCTTCTCCTTTTACACTTTCTGCAAAGTCCAAAAGTCGTTCCGTTGCATCGTCTCTTCTATCTAAAATAACGTCTTCAACGTATTCTAATAAATCCTTCGGAATTTCATCATAAATCGTCAACATTTCAGGGTTTACAATACCCATCGTCATTCCGGCTTTGATAGCGTGGTATAAGAAAACAGAGTGCATCGCTTCACGAACCACATCATTTCCTCTAAATGAAAATGACACGTTACTCACTCCACCGCTAATGTGCGCGTGAGGCAAATTCGCTCTAACCCAAGCCGTTCCTTTAAAGAAATCCAATGCGTTCAAGCGGTGTTCTTCCATACCTGTTGCCACAGGGAAAATATTCAAATCGAAAATAATATCCTGCGGAGGAAAACCAACTTTGTTTACCAAAATATCATACGAACGCTGACAAATCTCCACTCTACGGTCGTAATTATCAGCCTGACCCACTTCATCAAAAGCCATTACGATAGCCGCAGCTCCGTAACGTTTAATCAATTTTGCGTGATGGATAAAGGCTTCTTCTCCTTCTTTCAGCGAAATAGAATTTACGACACATTTTCCTTGAACCACTTTCAATCCGGCTTCAATAATGTGCCATTTTGAACTGTCGATCATAATAGGCACACGGGCAATATCCGGTTCGGCAGCGATTAAGTTTAGGAATTTAACCATCGCATACTCGCCGTCAAGCATTCCCTCATCCATATTAATATCGATGATTTGCGCCCCACCTTCTACTTGCTCCTTAGCAATACTAAGCGCTTCATCGTATTTCTCTTCTTTTATCAATCGAAGAAATTTTCTAGAACCTGTTACATTCGTACGCTCCCCAACGTTTACAAAAACACTTTCGGGCGTAATAATCAACGGTTCCAATCCTGATAAAACTAAATTTCTTCTTGCTTCTATTTCTGCCATTTTATTTTGAGTTACTGAGTTCCTAAGTTGTTTAGGTTCTGAGTTATTTTATTATATCATTCGCTCTTTACAAAGCTATTTTTATTTAATGTTTTGGGCGTGACCACAAGGGTCGGGCTATTCGCTACAAGTCCTCGACCAATTCCGTTATCACTCCATTGGCCTGTGGGCTTTTCACTGCTATCCCTCACGCAGATTTTGTGTTCCAATTTGTCATTAAGAGAAACGAGGTAATCTCACTATCTAAATCCTCATTTTCGTCATTCCTAACAACTTAGACCTTATACTCTTTGAAGATTCCGCAAGCAAAAACTATTTTCCATGACTCATATAAATAACTCTTCCATCTTTTGCTGAAATGCTAATATCAAACGTTCCTCCAAAGCCTAAACTCCAAAAAGTTCCTTTAAAATTCCAGATAGAATCATTTTCTATAGATACCTTATACGGTCTTTCTCCTTCAATCATATCTCTTCCATAGCTTTCAAAAAGTACAGACTCAGCAATTCCAACAGCCGTTTCTTCTTTTGTAACCAAACAATCTTCACATTCGATACTTTTTTTCACAATCGAAGTTGTAATTCCGTTTCCTACTTTATTACAACTTATAAATGCAAAACAAATCAAAATCAAAAATTTCCCCATACGGTATCCATTTAATAAAATTTTACCCTGCATTGAAAAAAAAAGATTCTACATCACTGCCTCAGAAACCCTTGGTTTATACTGACTCGCAACTTCCGCAATTAAGCGAATGTGATCTGGAGTCGTTCCGCAACAGCCTCCTATTATGTTTACTAAGTTGTCTTCTAAATATTCTTTGATGAAAACCTGCATTTGCTCTGGGGTTTCGTCATATTCTCCAAAAGCATTTGGCAATCCTGCATTTGGATGTGCTGAAATATTGAATGAAGTGTTATGTGAAAGCGTTTGTAAATACGGTTTCAACAAATCGGCACCAAGGGCGCAATTGAAACCAACACTCAACAAAGGAATATGTGATACCGAAATCAAAAACGCTTCTACCGTTTGTCCAGAAAGTGTTCTTCCTGAAGCATCCGTAATCGTTCCTGAAACCATAATCGGCACATCGATATTGCGTTCGTCTTTTACTTCTTCGATAGCGAAAAGTGCGGCTTTGGCATTTAGCGTATCGAAAATAGTTTCAACTAGCAATAAATCACTTCCTCCGTCTAACAAAGCTTCTACTTGTTGTTTGTAAGCAATTCGCAAATCATCGAAAGTTACGGCTCTATATCCTGGGTCATTTACGTCTGGTGACATACTTGCTGTTCTGTTTGTTGGCCCGATTGAACCGGCAACAAAACGAGGTTTCGCTGGATTTTTTGCGGTGAATTCGTCAGCTACTTTGCGGGCAATTTTTGCCGACTCGTGGTTCAACTCATATACTAAATCCTCCATGTGGTAATCGGCCATACCAATAGTTGTTCCTGAGAATGTATTGGTTTCTACAATATCAGCGCCAGCTTCAAAATAAGCGGCGTGAACGGCGGCGATTGCCTGAGGTTGTGTAAGCGACAATAAATCGTTGTTCCCTTTTAAGGAATGTGGAAAATCTTTGAAACGCTCGCCTCTGAAATCTTCTTCGGAGAAGTTGTAACGTTGCAACATGGTTCCCATAGCTCCATCGAGTACAAGGATTCTTTCTTTGATTGCTTCTTGAATTGTTGACATATCTTTTATTTCTCGCTAAGACGCCAAGGCGCAAAGCTTTTGATTATTATTTTTCCAAAAAAATCTAATTCCTAATTTATTTTGCCACTGATTTTACTGATTTTCACTGATTTCTTTATAATGCCTTTTTTTATAAATGACAAATAATAGCAAAAAATCCAAATCTTGGCTCTTTAGCCCCGATGGAAACGGCATCCTTTTATGCTGGAGTTCAGCATAAAAGATATAGTGTACAGCGGGAACCCATATTGGCAAAAATGCACCAATCTTTCGCTCTAAAAAATAATTATCGAATGTTGTCAGGAAAAGTTTTAAGAAAACTGGATGTATCTTGTGTTATCTATCCGCGCTATGCTTGGTAGAATGTAGCACCTTCTTTAAGGTAAAGGGTTGCTAAGGTTTCATCGGGTCTTTCCCTCCGCCTTTCGTGATAACTTTCAATAAAATTAGGAACGGCGCAAAGTTATGAAATAGCCTTGCGAATTGCAAATCTTTTATTTTTGAAAGTTTCTGAGTTCCTTGGACTCTAAGATACTAAGCAAAAAGTTCTGAGTTACTAAAAAACTTAGCAACTCAGAACCTTAATAACTCAGTAACTTTTTTTTATACGATTGCTTTCACTACTGCTTTTGGAGCTTCTTTACGAGTTCCGTCGAATCCGTCAACGCCGGAAACAGTGGTGTATTTCATCACATATTTTTTACCTGGATTAATGATTTGGTACGCAGCTTGGCACATTAAAGTTGCCTCGTGGAATCCGCAAAGAATCAATTTTAATTTTCCTGGATACGTGTTTACGTCTCCAATGGCGAAAATTCCTGGTATATTCGTTTGGTAATCTAAAGCGTTGTTCACTTTGATTGCATTTTTTTCGATTTCTAATCCCCAGTCGGCGATTGGACCTAGTTTTGGAGTAAGACCAAAAAGTGGAATGAAATAATCGGTTGGGATGTTCATGTGAGCTCCTTCAATATCTACGTCTACTGATTCTAAATGCTCAGCTCCGTTTAATCCTACAACTTCTCCCGGAGTAATCATTCTGATTTTTCCAGCGTTTTTCAATTCTTGTACTTTTTCAACTGAGTCTAAAGCTCCTCTGAATTCGTTTCTTCTATGAATCAAAGTTACCTCTGAAGCCACATTCGACAAGAAAATACTCCAGTCCAAAGCTGAATCTCCACCTCCTGAAATCACGACTCTTTTGTCTCTGAATTTTTCTGGATTTTTGATGAAGTACTTAATTCCTTTGTCTTCATAAAATTCGATATCCTCAATTAATGGTTTTCTTGGTTCAAAACTTCCTAAACCTCCAGCAATTGCTATAACTGGCGCGTGAAATCTCTTTCCTTTATTTGACGTTACTATGAAGGTTCCGTCTTCTTGCTTTTCGATAGTTTCAGCGCGTTCTCCAAGAGTAAATCCTGGTTCGAATTGCTTGATTTGCTCCATCAAATTGTCTACCAAATCTCCTGCTAATACTTCAGGAAATCCTGGAATATCATAAATAGGTTTCTTTGGATACAACTCTGATAATTGTCCACCTGGTTGTGGCAACGCATCTAAAATATGACATTTCAATTTTAGTAATCCTGCTTCGAAAACTGCAAAAAGACCTGTTGGTCCGGCTCCTATTATAAGTATGTCTGTTTTAACCATTATATTTAAATTTTACGCTTTAATTATTATTGTTTTATTTATCTGCAAATAAACTAATGAATTTATTTTCTGAATATGATTATTATCACATAAACTCATTGGTTATTTTTTATTCATCGGGTTAAAACCCGACGCTATTAAATGAACCATTCCTACGGAATTATTATGTCATTCTTTATTTTTTAATGCTTCCGTAATTTCGTTCATCTTCTGAACTTTTTCTTCGAAATTACCTTTTAGCGATTTTCTATATTCATTGAGGTTTTCAACCATTTTGTTGACATCCTCTGGAATCACTTCATCAAAAAACTCTCGCAATCTTTTGGCTGTTGTGGGCGATTTTCCGTTGGTCGAAATGGCGATTTTTACATTTCCTTTGGTAACAATTCCACCCAAATAATAATCACATAAGTCGGGTGTATCAGCAATATTGCAAATCAAATAACGCTTCCGGGCCAAATCGTACACTCGCTTGTTGATTTCCAAATCATCGGTACAAGCAATGACCATGTGGCGTTTCTTGAGCATTTTTTTCTTAAACTTCGATTGCGTTAATGTAATCGAAGGATGTTTTTCTGCTAAAACTTTAATATCTAAATGAAAATCTTTTGCTACTACCTCAACATTGGCGTTTGGACTGGATTTTAACATGAAAGACAACTTTTCTAAACCTACATTCCCACCTCCAACAATCAATACATTGATGTTGTGGAGTTTTAAAAATATGGGATATAGCTCGTTTCGCTCTTGGCTATTGGCTATTGGCTGTTGGCTATCTGTCGTATCCATTTTCATCTTCGTTTAATTTTCATCGGATTAAAAACCGACGCTATAATATAAATCGTTCCTACGGAACTTTTGGCTAAACAATTTCTTTTGATAGAAATTCTTCAAAAAAGCCTTTTAGCTTATTGCTTTCTTTGACTACTTCTCCAATAACGATGATTGCTGGCGAACTTAATTTATTCTTGACAACTTCTTCTTGAATTGTATCGATTGTTCCTACAGCTCTTTTTTCATTTGGTGTTGTACCATTTTGAATAATCGCTACAGGAATTTCTCCTTTGGATTCCTTTTGAAATAATGCAACAATCTGTGATAATTTACTCATTCCCATCAAAATCACAACAGTTGCTGATGATTTTGAAGCAAGAGTGATATCATTTGACAAACTTCTATCCGAAGTTGTTCCTGTGATTACCCAAAAACTTTCCGAAGTTCCTCTTTTTGTTAAAGAAATTCCTTGATTAGCCGGAACCGCAATCGCTGATGAAATTCCGGGAACTACAAATGTAGGTATTCCAAAACTTTCTGCGTATTCAATTTCTTCGCTTCCGCGTCCAAAAATAAATGGATCTCCACCTTTTAATCTCACTACGTGACCATAAGTAAGCGCATTATCAACAATCAACTGATTGATTTGATCCTGCGTATACGTATGATTTCCAATTCTTTTTCCAACAAAAATTCGGATAGCTTCTTTCGGAGCATAATTCAAAATTTCGTCATTTGCCAAAGCATCGTACAAAACCACATTCGCTTTAGCAAGAGCTTTTACAGCTTTTACCGTAAGCAAATCTGGATCTCCAGGACCTGCTCCTACTAAAGTTACTTGAGGTTGAATCATATTAGACATCCGCTAAATCTTTCGCTCTGTATTTTTCGATTGTTTCAAAAAATGAAATTCCTTCTTGAATATATTGTTTTGCAAAAGCTTCTGTTGGCTCATTTTTATTGATTTGGTAAACTAATTCTCTGAAAGAAGTTGCTAATTCAATTTTTTTGCTTTCAATGAAAACTGTATCAAATAAATCTACAATTCCTGCGTGATTATTTGTTTTTTCGTTTTCAGAAAGTAATAATGCTTTAGCTCCGTTTACAAATCCTGCGTAAGTGTGATAAATAGCATCAGACCATTTTCCTTCGTCAAAAGATTCTTGTGCAAATGTCAATTTGTCTTTCGCTTCCAATAATAAAGTTGCGACCAAATCAATTACAACACCAGCACATTCTCCAACTCCAACTGCTTTTACATAATTATCAGCATTACCCCAGTCGATAAAATCAGCTTCGGTTAAATTGGTTACATCAGCGAAAGGTTTCAAAATTTCATAGAAATATTTTTCTCCTTTAGCATCATAATAATCTAGGAATTTTTGTCCGTTTCCGTTAGCATCAAAATCATTTAAGATGGTACGCAAAGCATCTGGTCCTCTACGGCTAGGAATTTTGATCACTTTATCAGCAAAACGACCTTCACCGTTTCCTAAACGTCCACCACCCAATAAAACTTGTAATGCCGGAGCAACTAATTTTCCTGAGTTGATTGACATTCCTTGGAAACCAATAGCTGACATGTTGTGTTGTCCACAAGCATTCATACAACCACTAATTTTGATTTCGATTTCAAGGTTGTTTTTGTATTGAGGATATTCAGCTTCGATTACTTTTTCTAATTCTTCTGCAATTCCTGTACTGCTCGCAATTCCTAAGTTACAAGTATCAGTACCTGGACAAGCTGTGATATCGGCTGTAGAATTATATCCTAAAGCAACCATATCCAATTTCGCTAATTCCTGATAAAAGAAAGGTAGATTTTCTTCTTTTATGTTTCGAATTACAATATTTTGACGCAATGAAAAACGCAATTCATTAGCTCCATAATTTTTAATTAAGTCTGCTAATAATCTGGCTTTATCAATATAAAAATCTCCTAATAAAACTTTTACTCCGATTGCGTAATATCCTTTTTGTTTTTGAGCAATTACGTTTGATTTTTTCCAAGCTTCATAAGCTTTTGTATCCTCAATTGTAACTTGAGGAACTTCCAATAAAGGTTCTGGAATAGCACCTTCAAAAGCAGTTGTATCTATTTCGTATGTTTCAAAAGCGATTGCTTTTTTCTCTTTTTCAACCAAATCCAAGAAAGTATCTCTTCCCATTTCTTTGATTAAGAATTTCATACGCGCTTTCATTCTTTTTGCACGTTCACCGTATCTGTCAAAAATACGAATGATTCCTTCTGCTGTCGGAACGATTTGATTAACTGGTACAAATTCAGAAAGCAATTCAGCATGAGCAGGTTGTGAACCTAAACCTCCACCAAAAACTACTTTAAACCCTTTTTGACCATCTTTAATTTTTGGAATAAATCCTAAATCGTGTAAATAACTCAAAGCGGTATCTTCATCAGATGATGAGAACGAAATTTTGAATTTACGTCCCATTTCCTGACAGATAGGATTTCTTAACAAATATTGAAACATTCCGTGTGCGTAAGGCGTAACATCAAACGGTTCGTTTACATCAACACCAGCCAACTCACTTCCTGTAATATTACGAACAGTGTTTCCACAAGCTTCACGCAAAGTGATATCATCTTTAGCCAAATCTGCCCAAAGTTCAGGCGTTCTGTCCAAACTTACGTAATGAATTTGAATATCCTGACGAGTTGTAATATGCAAACGTCCTGTAGAATATTCTTCAGAAACATCTGTGATACGTCTCAATTGTTCGCTAGTCACTTTACCGTACGGCAATTTGATACGAATCATTTGAACACCTTCCTGACGTTGTCCGTAAATTCCACGAGCTAAACGAAGAGAACGAAAACGCTCATCATCAATTTGTCCTCCACGGAATAAGTGTATCTTTTTTTCTAAATCGATAATCTCTTTTTGAACTATCGGGTTTTCTATTTCTGATCTAAAACTTTCCATTTCTCTTAGTTTATAGTTTATGGTTGGTTGTTTATGGTTTGGTTGAAGCGTATAACTATCAACTAAAAACCATCAACTATCAACTACTTAATGAATCCTACTCCTGCTGTTGTGTTTGTAGCTGCATCAATTAAGATAAAAGCTCCATTTGATTTGTTATCTGTATAAGAATCAAAATAAATAGCTTTGCTCAATTTAATAGTAACTTCTCCAATTTCATTAATTGCCAATTGTGAAGCTGGTGTAATTCCTGAATAATCAGTTGCAATTACATTTTTCACACTGTCAATTTTAGCCAAAACTCTGTTTGTGTTGTGTTGCACATAATATTTGGCACCTGCTACTAATTTTTTGCTGTCCATCCAGCAAACTGTAGTTGTAATGTCTTTTTCAATTTTAGGAAGCTCGCTTGATTTTACAATCATATCTCCTCTGGTCACATTGATATCATTTTCTAATTCAATTGTGATAGAAGAACCAGCAACTGCTTCGTCATATTGTTTGTCGAAAAAGTGAATTTTGGTCACTTTTGATTCTGTTAATGAAGGAAGAACCGTTACAGCGTCTCCAACTTTAATATTGTTTCCTGACAATTTTCCAGCATATCCTCTGAAATCGTGATATTCCTCCGTTTTTGGGCGAATCACCGTTTGAACTGGGAAACGTGCTTTTCCTGCTTCGTAAACATCATGAGAATGCAATCCTTCTAAATGTTCTAAAACAGTTTGTCCTGTGTACCAAGGCATGTTCTCTGATTTTTGAGCAACATTTCCTCCGTTGATCGCGCTTAATGGAATGTAACTTACATTTTGTTCTTTGTAAGCGCTTTTTGCATTTAATGCTTGAAAATCAGCTTTGATTTTATTGAAAACTTCTTCCGAATAATCTACCAAATCCATTTTGTTAATGGCAACAATTACATCTTTTACTCTCAATAAATTATTGATAAAAAAGTGACGGTATGTTTGCTCAATCACTCCTTTACGAGCATCGATCAAAATGATAGATACTTGCGAAGTCGAAGCTCCTGTAACCATGTTACGTGTATATTCTACGTGGCCTGGAGTATCGGCAATGATGTAACTTTTTTTAGCTGTCGAAAAATAAATATGCGCTACGTCAATTGTAATTCCTTGCTCTCTCTCGGCAACTAAACCATCAGTCGCTAATGAAAAATCTAAGTAATCGTATCCTTTTTGTTTACTGCTTTTTTCTATTGCTTCAATTTTATCTGTAGTCAATGATTTTGTATCGTATAATAATCTCCCGATTAAAGTACTTTTTCCGTCATCTACACTTCCTGCTGTTGCTATTTTTAAAACTTCCATTCTTTTTTTGTTTATTGTTTGTAGTTGTTTGTTTGTGGTTTATAGTAAAGAATCAATCCATGAACTATAAACTAAAAACTATCAACTCTTAAAAGTATCCTTGTTGTTTTCTTTTCTCCATTGCAGCTTCAGAACGTTTATCATCGATTCTGGCACCTCTTTCAGAAATGGTTGAAGAACGAATCTCTCCTACTACTTCCTGAATAGTTGCTGCATAAGATTCAACAGCGGCTGTACAACTCATGTCTCCAACGGTTCTGAAGCGAACAATTCTTTCCTCGACTTGTTCGTCTTCTTCTTGGTACACAAAAGGAGAGTGTGACCAGATTAAACCGTCTCTCAAAAAAACTTTACGTTTATGCGAAAAATAAATAGATGGAATTTCGATTTTTTCTTGCTCAATATAACTCCATACATCTAATTCAGTCCAGTTTGAAATTGGGAAAACACGAACGTTTTGGCCATTTTCAATTTTTCCGTTTAATAAATCAAATAACTCAGGACGTTGGTTTTTTTCGTCCCATTGACCAAAATCATCACGAACAGAAAAAATACGCTCTTTAGCTCTTGCTTTCTCTTCATCACGACGCGCTCCACCAATGCAAGCATCAAATTTAAATTCTTCGATTGCATCTAATAATGTAGTCGTTTGCAAACTATTTCTACTTGAATATTTTCCAGATTCCTCAACTACTTTTCCTTCATCAATTGCATCCTGAACATTACGAACGATTAATTCTAATCCTAATTCGGCAACCAATTTATCTCTGAATTCGATAGTTTCAGGAAAATTATGCCCTGTATCTACGTGTAACAATGGAAACGGAATTTTAGCTGGAAAAAATGCTTTTTGTGCCAAACGCACCAATGTAATAGAATCTTTTCCTCCTGAGAAAAGCAAAACTGGCTTGTCAAATTGAGAAATTACTTCTCTGAATATGTAAATTGCTTCGCTTTCTAAAGCATTTGTTTTTAATACTGAACTCATTATTTTAAGTTTAAAAGTTTAAGGCTTAAAGTTTAAGGTTGTTTCAAACCGAACTAAAATCTCTTAAACATTATTATTCAAATCTATTCTCTTTATTCTTTTTTCGCTCCGTGTAAACCACATTCTTTATGGCTAGATTCCCATGACCATCTTCCCGCTCTGATATCTTCTCCAGGTGCAATCGCTCTGGTACAAGGAGCACAACCAATACTTACAAATCCTTTTTTATGTAAAGCATTTTGCGGTACGTTATTATCATCAATATATTTTTGAACTTCTTCTAAAGTCCATCTTAATAATGGATTGAATTTTATAATGTCAAAATTAGCGTCATATTCGAATAAATGCAAATCACTTCTGTTTTCCGATTGCTCTGCTCTTAAACCTGTAATCCAAACTGAATTTCCAGCCAAAGCTTTTCTTAACGGAACCACTTTACGAATAAAACAACATTCTTTTCTATTCTCTACCGATTCATAAAAGCTATTTGGACCTTTTTCTCTCAATAAAGCTTCAACTGAAGCTGCTTCTGGAAAATAAACTTCGATGTTTTTTTTATACTTCTTCAAAGTCTTATGAAAAACATCATACGTTTCTTGAAATAATCTTCCTGTATCCAAGGTGAAAATGGTAATTGGCAAATCATTTTTGGCAATTAAAGCTGTAATCACCTGATCTTCCTGTCCAAATGAAGTAGAGAAAACTACTTTATTTGGATATTCATTAGCCAAAAATGCCAAAGTTTCCTCAATTGAGAAATTGGCTGTTTTTTCTAATAAAGTATTTACTACTGACGAATCCATTCTTTTTATTTTTATTTAAAATCTATTACCCTATCGGCTTACTAGATTAGTTTACAAAATTACTACTTATTTCTTAATATCAAAAAAATATTTTGACTTTTTACAATAAACATAACTTAATCAAATCTTTATGACGAAAACAACGACTTATCAAAAGAAATAACAAAAATATTTCAACCAATAAACGCCTATAATACAACATATTATATTTTATTTCAAAAATAAAACAACAATAGTCTATCATTTTGATAGGATTAAAGTTAATTAGTTATTACTTTTGTCAAAATTTTTTATTTTATGGATTTTCAAGTAGGGCTAGTAGTTGCGGGTTTATTCGTTGGTTTCGTAGTAGGAATGACAGGTGTTGGTGGTGGTTCACTAATGACACCAATTTTATTGTGGTTTGGAATTCCTCCTACTACAGCGGTTGGTACAGATTTATTATATGCTGCATTTACCAAAATGGGAGGTGTATTTGTACATCATAAAAAAGGTAATATCAATTGGAAAATAACAGGTTGGTTGACTTTAGGAAGTGTTCCTGCTGCCTTACTGACTTTATGGATTCTAGATAGTATAAAAACAGATATTTCAACAATAAACAAAGTCATTAAATACAGTTTGGGTTGGGCATTATTATTTACTTCAATTGCCATTTTGTTCAAAAAGAAACTTATGGTTCTTTCTCAAAAACATGCTGGCGATAAATTTCACAGTGAAAGCAAAACTCAAAATATGCTAACTATTGCTATTGGAGTTTTATTAGGAGCAACGGTAACTTTAACTTCGATTGGAGCTGGAGCATTAGGAACGGTAACTTTGTTTTTTCTATACCCACTTTTACCAACTCCAAAATTAGTTGGAACCGAAATTGCCCACGCTGTACCTTTGACACTTGTCGCTGGAATAGGCCACGCTTCAATGGGAAATTTGGATTTAGGCTTATTGGGACAATTATTAATGGGATCACTTCCTGGAATTTATATGGGTAGTATGCTGAGCGGAAAAGTTCCTGATTTATTACTTAGAAATGCTATTGCCGTAATGTTATTTATGGTTGGATATAAATTGGTTTTCTAGTTTAGAAAATTCAATTTCTTTTAAATAAAAAAGGCTATTTCAGTTATATAATTCTGAAATAGCCTTTTTTATTATTTTTTCTTTTGATTAAAAAGCAATATCTGCCAAAGAATTACTTTCTAATATTTTGAGAGTATTATCACGAACTTCTGTCATTAAACGGCGTGCAGCGCAAGTAGTTTCATCATCACAATCGTCACATTTTTCATAGAAATTATGACTTGCACACGGAAGCAAAGCAATTGGCCCTTCTAAAATCCGATAGACTTTGGCCATACTAATATCTTTGGGATCTTTGATTAAATAATAACCACCACCTTTTCCCTTTTTAGCTCCAAGAAAGCCCGAGTTTCTAAGCAATAACAAAATACTTTCTAAAAATTTAATCGAAATATGTTCACTTTGGGCAATATCAGCAATAGCAACAGGCTCATTATTCTCACGTCTAGCCAAAAACGTTAAAGCTTTAATTCCGTATTTTGTTTTCTTTGAAAGCATTTTTAAATTTTAAAATTGAAAATCTAGTTCAAAATCTACACATTATTGTGAGACAAAAATAGGATTTTTGAATGAGAAAAGTAACAAAATGTAAATTTAATTCTACTAATTTAGTATAGTTTTGTTAATCTTTTTTAAAGACCTCGATTAAATTAATTTTTTGGATAGTTTTTAATTTTTATCGTCCATAAAACCCTTCCTACTCTAAAAAATTATTACAAATAAGAAAAACGTTTTCTTTTTTCAAATATAATTGATGATTCTGATTTTCAAAAAAGTGATTCGGAATTTTCAAATCTGAAAACCACTGTAGGTTTGGCGCATTAAGATCTTTATCTCCAAAATATAATTTGATTTTGCAATCTGGCTTTATAGTTTCAAAACGCAATCTTGTTGATGAAACAGTAATTAAACGAGTAACTTTCAAACCTTTTAAAGCAGCCTTCCAGGCAATAGTCCCTCCAATACTAAAGGCTAAAATATTTATTGTTTCTTTTTCTTTTATCAAAAGATTCTCAACTGCTTTCTCGATTCCACCAGTAACAAATTGATTATGGAGACTTTCTTCCGAATAGTTTTTTTTGTCAATTTCTCCTAATTCACGACAATCATAAAATTGAATTTCAAAATTATTGTGCAATAGATTAACGTATTCTGAAACCCATTCCGTTTTTTTAATTCCCCATAAATCTGATAAAATTATTAACCTTGGTTTTATCATAATTTAGACTTTAAAAAATTGAGTTTTACTAAAATACAAAGCCCACGGTTTTAGTCCTACCGTCTGGACACAAATTATTTTTTGCCACAAATTCCACAAATTTTCACAAATCTTTATCTTAAAATAATTCGTGTAATTAATTTCACGAATTTAAATTAGTGCCAATTAGTGCTATTCGTGGCTGTTTTTGACTTGTGTCCAAACGGTAGGTTTTAGTCGTGGGCTGTAATATAATAAATGTCTAAAAAAATTAAGACAAAGCCTGATTTAAATCGGCGATAACATCTTTTACACTTTCTAAACCAACCGAAACACGTACTAAACCTTCGGTAATTCCAACTGCTAATTTCTCTTCAACTGATAATTTGCTGTGTGTTGTTGATGCCGGATGTGTGACAATCGTTTTAACATCTCCAATATTAGCCGAAAGCGAGCATAATTTGATTTTATCCAAAAATTGTCGCCCTGCTTCTATTCCTCCTTTTATTTCAAAAGCAATGATATTACCTCCTAAAAGCATTTGTTTTTTAGCAATTTCATACTTTGGATGTGATTTCAAGAATGGATATTTCACACTATTCACGTTAGGATGACTTTCTAAAAACTCTGCTACTTTCAAAGCGTTTTCGCAATGTCTATCTACACGAACAGACAAAGTTTCTAAACTTTTAGACAATACCCAAGCGTTAAATGGTGACATTGCAGGCCCTGTATTTCTCGAAAACAAATATATTTTACGAATCAAATCAGCATTACCAACTGCAACACCTCCTAAAACTCGTCCTTGTCCGTCCATTAATTTTGTAGCTGAATGAACCACTATATGTGCTCCATACTTAATTGGTTGTTGAATGTATGGCGTAGCAAAACAATTGTCAATTATCAAAATTAAATTGTGCTTTTTGGCAATTACACCTAGCAATTCCAAATCAACCACATCAACACCTGGATTTGTTGGTGTTTCAGCGTATAAAATTTTAGTATTTGGCTTAATGAAACTTTCAATGGTTTCTGGCTTATTAATATCAAAATAAGTAGTTTCTATATTCCACTTTGGAAAATAAGTCATAAACAAAGCATGAGTTGACCCAAAAACACTTCCTGCAGAAACTATATGATCGCCTGAATCCAACAATGCCGCAAAAGTAGAATAAATCGCAGCCATTCCAGTTGCAAATGCATAACCAGCCTCAGCTCCTTCCATTGCACAAACCTTATCTACAAATTCGGTTGTGTTCGGGTTACTGAAACGAGAATATATATTTCGCACCTTTTCTTCTGTAAAAGAAGCCCTCATGTCTTCAGCATCTTCAAACACAAAACTTGAAGACAAGAATAAAGGTGTTGAGTGTTCCTGAAATTGTGATTTTTCTAAATGTGTACGTATGGCTTGGGTTTCAAAACCAAATTCTTGTTCTTCCATTTTTTTTAAGCTTTTAGCTATTCACTTTTAGCCTTGGCTAATCGGTAATAGCTTGTTATAATTTTTTATTTAAATTTTTGCCAATTCAACTCCGTTCAAAATCACTTTATAATGAATCGTTGCTGTAGGTTCTACTGTTTTAGCAACTGAACAATATTTATCAAAAGATAATTGTGCTGCCTTTGCAGCTTTATCTTCTTTGATATTTCCTTCCAAAGAAAACACAACATAAATATTTTTAAAAGGTTTTGCTTCTCCTACTTGCACCCGTTCTCCCTCAACCTCAGCTTTGAAAGAAGTAATTTCCTGACGTTGCTTTTTTAAAATTGAAATCATATCGATTCCGCTACATCCAGCTACGCCCATTAATACTAACTCCATTGGACTTGGTCCCATATCGTTACCACCAAATTCTGGTCTTGCATCAACATTTACAATATGTCCACGTTCGTTTTTTAATTGAAAGTGAAAGTTTTCGTTTACTCTATCTAATGTTATTTTCATGTTTTTTTGTTTTAAATCTAAGTTCTAAAATCTGCAATCTAAAATTGTTAACCTTTATCTGATAATCTCAAAATATCACCAAAAACTCCTCTTGCAGTTACAGCTGAACCTGCTCCGGCACCTTGAATTACAATTGGTCTGTCTCCATACGATTCTGTATAAATCTCGAAAAACGAATCCGAACCTTTCAATCCTCCTAAAGCAGTATCTTTTGGTACTGAAACTAATTTTACTTCCAGATTCCCCTTGTCATTTTGTAAATCTCCAGACAATTCTCCGATGTATCTCAAGACATGATTTGGCTGTTGTTCCGATTTTATTTTATCATAAATTGGATCAAACTCTTTTAATTTATTCAAGAAATCCGAAACATCTCCTTCGCGTAAATGTTCTGGAATTAAGTTTTGAATGGCGATTTCTTCAAACTCATTTTGCAAATCCAATTCTCTCGCCAAAATCAGTAATTTTCTACCCACGTCATTTCCACAAAGGTCTTCTCTTGGATCTGGTTCTGTGTAACCATTATCGATTGCTTCTTTTAATATTTCACTAAAAGGAACGTCTTTTGCAGAAAAATTATTGAATAAATAACTCAAAGTCCCTGAGAAAACTCCTTTTATCTTCGTGATATTTTCTCCTGAAAGGTGCAATAATTTTATTGTATCAATCAAAGGCAAACCTGCACCAACATTGGTTTCATACAAATATGTTTTTTGATTGTCTTCTAATACTTGACGTAACTCTTTATAAAACTCATAACTTAACGTATTCGCCACTTTATTCGAAGAAATCAAGTCAAAACTGTTCTCTGCCAATTTGATATAATTTTCAACAAAATCTTTGCTAGCCGAATTATCAATGGCAATTAAGTTTTCCAAATGATTATCATTGGCGAATTTAATTACATCGTCAATTGTATAAGAAACGCCATTGGTTTGAATTTCGTTTCTCCAATTTGGCGAAACCCCATCTTTGTTTAAAAGTACGTTTTTAGAATTTGCAATAGCAAAAACATTCAGTTTAATTCCTTTACGTTTTTCAATGGCCCCTTCTGATTCTAAAATTTGATTAATCAAAGTTCCCCCAACCAATCCGTGACCAAAAATCGCAATATTGATTTTCTTAGAAACTCCAAAAATCTCTCCGTGAATTACGTTCAAAGCTTTGTTCAGTTCTTCTTTTTTCACAACCAAACTCACGTTTTTACCCGTAACCGTGTTATTGAAAAGAATCGGAACAATTTTATTTTTGATTAAAGCTGTATAAGGTTTATGAAACGTGCTCAAATCCTGCCCAATAATCGAAATCACCGAAACATTATCCGTTACCGAAATTTTATTGACATCTTTAGAGTAAAAATCATTTTCGAATTCTTTCTCTAATTCAATCATAGCGCGAGTCGCTTTATCAGCATTCACGACAAGTCCAATTCCACGTTCGGACGAACCTTGAGAAATAATACTCACACTAATATCATTATCTCCCATTACTCTAAAAATACGAGCGTCAACTCCAGTTTTACCAAGCAACCCTCTTCCTTCCAAATTTACTAAAGCCACATTTTCTAGAACTGAAAGTGTTTTAATTCCTTCTTTTCCAGCGTTGGAAGTAATTAATGTCCCTTGATTTTCATGGTTGAACGTATTTAAAATACGAAGCGGAATATTTTTTTCCAACAAAGGAATAATCGTTTTGGCATGCAAAATTGTAGCACCAAAATTGGCTAACTCATTCGCTTCATTAAACGTTAAATGGTCAATTTTCTTGGCATCTAAAACCAAATCAGGATTAGCTGTGTAAATACCATCAACGTGTGTGTAATTTTGCAATTCAGCAGCATCAAGATAATTAGCCAACAAAGAAGCCGTATAATTACTACCATTTCTGCCCAATGTAGTCGCTTCATTTTTACTGTTAGAGCCAATGAAACCTGTCACAATATTCACTGTTGTTCCATTGTGTTCTTTAAAATAAGCTATAACATTTTTCTTAGAAATCTGCTCTACTGGTTGTGCATCGCCATAATTAGAATCCGTTTTAATCAACTCTCTGGTGTCTGTAAAACGAGCATTGATACCTTTCTCTTTTAAAATAGCAGTAAGTAATCTAGCCGAAAGTAATTCTCCTTTAGACAATACCTCATCTTTAATTTTTACACTATAATCGCCAATCAGACTTACTCCTTCAAAAAGTTTTTCCAACTTATTAAACTCTTCAGACAAATCAACGTTCGCATAAACATCTTGCTGATAACGCTTAAAATCTTCAAAAAGCGATTTATAATCTCCATTTTTTGAAGCCAAAGCCAATATTGCTTCCAATTCATCTGTAGCATTTCCTCGAGCTGAAACCACTACTGCGATTTGCTCCTCTTTGGCTACTTTTGCTTCGATAATTGCCACTACTTTATTGATTCCATCTCCGTTTGACAAAGACTTTCCTCCAAATTTTAATATCTTCATTATCTTATTTTTTTAAAGTCAAAATCCTCATTCCGACTATTATTTTATCGTTGTAAAATATATCTCTTAACCAAAAATGCCTTTAAGCAAATTGTCCAGTTGTTTATATTCAATTAAGAAAGCATCGTGTCCGTGAATAGAATTTATCTCTTGAAACGTTACATTCTTTTTGTGTTCTTTTAATATTTCGTAGGTTTCTTTATTTTCATTTACCGTAAAAAACAAATCCGAACTGATTCCAACAATATGAATATCAGCTTCTATTTGTGAGGCAACAGCAACAAAAGATTCCCTATTTCTGGTAATATCAATTGTTTTCAATAATTGATTCATTAATTTATAAGCAGAAAGTTGAAAACGCTTTTGCAATTTCTCACCGTGATGACTCAACCAACTTTCAATATTATAAATCTCCAATTGTTCGTTTATGGTTCGATCAAATTTAGCTTTGAAAGATTCCGGCGTTCTGTAACACATCATCGCATGAATTCTGGCGTCTTCAATTGGTTTTGTCGAATTATTCAAAATTTGTTCTTGCAAAAAACAATTAGCAATCATCCAGTCTGTCGATTTCCAATCAGTTGCAATAGGAATTAAATGCTTTGTGATTTTTGGCGATAAAGCTGCAATTTCCCAAGCAATTCCTCCGCCTACAGAACCTCCAATAATGGCATACAACTGCTGAATTTGAAGCGTTTTAATTCCTTCAATAAAAAGTCTCGCTACATCTCTGGTTTTAAAATCAAGATAATTTTCAATTATATTGTCATCAAAACCATTTCCAGGAACATTAAAAGCAAGAATTGTATATTTTTGGGTGTCAATAGTTCTATTTTCACCTATGAGCACATTCCACCATCCATTTGTTCCCACTACATGAGAGTTTCCTGTCAAGGCATGATTTACCAAAACAATTGGTGCAGAATGCAATGCACAACCAAAAAGTTGATAACTCAAGTTGATAGTAGCATAAAAAGCACCACTTTCAGTAGTAAAATTTTGTATTGTAATTGTAGTTGGTTTATTTTCCAATTTCAAATCTTTATTATTTTTGATTTGTACCGGAAACATTAAGAAGAAAGTAAAAAAACTAGATGATTTTTTGTGTTATCTTTCCACGTTTGGCGTGGTAGAATGCAGCACCTTCTTCGATAAATCGAAGGGTTGCTAAGGCTTCATCGGGTCTAATCCCTCTACCTTTCTTTATAACATTTCAATACGTCTCTGAACTTATTGGTGCAAATTAACCACAATTTTATGAAATAACCAAATAATTACCTCATTGATCTTAGTAACAACTCTTCTTCATTTATAAAAAAAATGCCAAAAACCTCACTTATTCTCGCAACTTTCCTCTTATTCAAAAAGAATATGTTACGTTTTTATCTGTGAGTTTTTTGGCAAATAATTTTAATCCGCACATTTCTCGAGATACCCGGCTTGTGTTTCAAATAAAAAGAGTTTCATTCTCTTTAGAGTACATATGAAATAATAAAGAATTATTTCCTTTTCTCAATTTCAAATCAAAAGTCTCATCTACATCAAATCTTGGGTGATTCAACTCTAATTTTGGATTAAATGGCTCTACTGTTTTTAGAATTGTCCTTCTGAACAACCCTATTTTATTTAAGATGTATGTTATAGTTTTCATAATATTCGGATTTTATAATTACTGTTTACCAATGGCTTATATTTATATTTTTTATTGTTCGCTTTCTAAAAAAACATCTGGACGCTTTCCCGCTTTATACAACAAAAAAAGGTCGATAACGATCTGGCATGTGATGCATTCGATTTTATTTTTTTAGAACTCATAATTTCTTTCTTTTAACTTTTCTCACTTAAACAAAAACCCCTTTTAGACATATATCCAAAAGGGGGTTAAGTTATACTATAAACTTATACTTTTGGAATCAACAAATACGGGCAAACGCCATGGCATTGACACACATCATCTTCATCTTCTTGGCCTTACTAATGGTATTCTTTATTGTGTATTGTTGCTGCATGATTATTTAACTATTGTTTTGCTTAACCTTAATATTATTTTAATCTTAAAAAAAAGACTTAAAAATGGATTAAAAAAAAAGCCTCCCTATTTGTCTTGGGAGGCTTTTTGCTATATATATTTTAATTTAAAAATAAAGCTATAGACACCTCCTCCAGGTTTTCACCTGAATGGCTTTTTTAGACATATTGCATAAATTAAAATTCATTTTCCCTTTTTTTATTTTGTTGAACAAATATCGAAACTTTTTTCCAATTTTCCAAACACTAAACGTAAATTTAATTATTAATAAACTTACAGTTAAAACTAAAACTATCTAAATATCAATACTTTACCAAAAACAAGCAAACAAATATTTATAAATTCTTACATTTTTTAACAAAACTTTCTCATTTTAAAGCTCTTAAACCCTTATAAATTAAGCGGAAAACAAGAAATCTTGGTATTTTGATTGGATTGTTTGATAGAACAAAACTCCTATTACTCCAAATAATATGATAACAAAAAGTAAAAGTGAATTTGGAAAGAATGAAAAACTCAAATAACCAATAATAATACTCCTTAAAAAATCTAAATGAAAAATCCATTTCTTTTGATCCAACATTGCTCCCGTGGCTATTACGCTTAAAATAATAAAGAGAGTTATTAAGAAAATATTAAATGCGGTTATAAAGTTTGAAAAAAGAATCGTGAAGAACAATACTGTGATTGTTACGATTGTTTTGGCTATAATTGAGTTGGTCAACTTCTTTGAGTATTTAATATCAATATCGACTGTTTTTTTAGAAAACTTCCTTTCAAGTAACGTTCGTATTCTTGCGTCAATATCATTTGGCCCCCCGAAAATTACTTTGAGTTTTTGTTTTACTGATTTTGTCATTCTTAAGGCTACAATTAATTCTAAAACATAATGAAAATGTTGCCACAAAAAACTATAACTACCCAATGATTGGGTCAATCCATATTTCGGTTCTGTAGTTTCCTCTATAAAAGTTCCAAAAATCTTATCCCAAACAATTAACATGTCTCCATAATTTTTATCCAAATACTCAGGATTACTACTATGATGCACTCTATGATGCGATGGTGTTACTATTATATATTCCAGCCATCCCAATTTTCCAACCAATTGTGTGTGTGTGAAAAAAGGATAAGTTCCATGAATTAATAATAATACAGTAATCATTTCGGGTTTGAAACCAATGATAGGCAAAACACACCAAAACAAGCCTCTGGCAACAGCTTGAAAAACTGTTATTCTTGCCGCTGCTGTATAATTAAAATCATCACTTTGATGATGTACAATATGTGATGCCCAAAAAAGATTGACAGTATGTCCAAATCTGTGATACCAATACCAAAGCAAATCGGTTGCTAAAAACAAAAGAATCCATGTAGTCGCATTGGATTCAATTGAAAAAATAGAAAAATTTGCATAAAGCCAAGAAAAGACAAAGAAGAAAGTTCCAGTGGTCAATAGATCGGCAATTCTCTCAGCAATTCCGACATTCAGATTCGCGATACTTTCATTAAAATGATGGACTTTTTTATTTTTTCTTACACTGATATAGTATTCCAAAAGCATAAATATTGCAAAAAATGGAACCGCAAAAGCTATATAATTTAATTTCATTGGTACTTTTTATTTGTCTTAAAGCCAAATTGTTTCTTTTATCTTTATTTTTTCGCTCACTTTTAAAATATCTCCAAGAATTCCTCTTGCTATGGTAGCAATCTTTTTTTCTGAACTGTTTCCGTGCACAACAATTGGATTATTCCCTCGTGATTGAGTATAAATTTCATAAATCGTTTCGGTTCCTTTTAATTTACCAATAGCAGAAGTAACTGGTTCTGAAACCAACTTGACCTCATATCTATTTTCTGGAATTGAAATCTCTCCTACATACCTAAACACTTCACCTATAGGCTGAATAATTTTAGCAATTTCAAAATCTTTATCCAACACACTAACGTTGCTTAAAAATTTAGATTTTAGATTCAATCCCTCTAAATCATTTGATAAAATTGAAGTTATTTTTACATCTAAAAACTCTATTTCTTTGCCTAATTCTCTTGCTAAAATCAATAATTTCCTGGCTGATTCAATACCTAAAAGTTCTTCTTTAAAATTTGCTTTTAGCAACCCATTCTTTTCTGCCTCTTTTAATAATGTAGAAAAAGGCACAACTTCTGATGAAAATCTATTAAAAATATAACTCAATGAATCTGAAAAAACACCTCTAATTTTAGTTATCTTCTCACCTGAATAATATAAATCATTAATAGTCTTTAGAACAGGAATTTCAGCTCCAATATTGGTTTCATACAAAAAGGTTTTATCAAACTTCTTGAGATTTCTTCGTATTTCTTTATAAAAATCAATGTGTAATATGTTTGCAATTTGATTAGCTGCAACAATGTCAAATCCGCTTTGAATTAAAGAGATATATGATTTTACTAACTCTGAACTTTCCGTAGCATCAACTATTATTACGTTTTCAAGTTCTTTATTTTTGACAAACGCAATAATATCTTGTATTGTAAACGGAATTGCCAATTCATTAAAGTTGGCTTCCCAACTGTTTTTGACTCCTTCTTTTTCAAAAAAAGCCAAAGTAGAATTGGTAATTATGGGAAAACGCAAATCAATATTTATCTTTTCTTGGAAAAAATTTTGACTCTCGATGACTTGATTTATCAATGCGCTCCCCACATTTCCAATTCCAAATAGGACAACATTTATTCTAAGCGCTTGCATAGAGTTGTTCTTTTTGATAGTTAAATATTGGTCTCAAAATATCAGACAGTTGATTGAATTCAATCAAATAAGCATCGTGGCCATGAATGGATTGTATTTGATGATAAAAAACATTTCGTTTTTTATTATTAATTTCTCTGTAGGTTTTACGGGTTTCTTCGGCAATAAACAAATAATCGGTATCCACTGTAACTAGATGTATGTTACCCTCTATAACACTTGTAACGGTTAAAAAATCGGCTCTGTTTCTAGTAATATCATTGGTTTTGAGCAAATGATTCATCAATTTATAAGCAGCCAATCGGTATCTGTTTTTTAATTTAAAACCATGATCAAGCAACCAGTTTTCGATTTGCAAAACAGATAACTCATCTAATTTGCTTCTTCTAAACCTTTGATTTACATATTCTGGAGTTCTATATAATAAGGTAGCATGTAAACGCGCATCTACAATTGGATCGTCTGAGTGATTCAGAATCTGGTCTTGAATGAGAACATTTGCAATAACCCAATCAGTCGCTTTCCAATCGGTTGCTATTGGAATAAGATTGTCAATTCTGTCTGGTTGTAAAGCGGCCATTTCCCAAGCTATTGCACCTCCTAAACTTCCACCGATTACAGCATAAACATTCTCGACTTTTAAGAAAAATAACCCTTCCCAAAAGATTCTTGCAATATCACGAATGCTGTAATCTTTGTAATTATCAATCAAATTATCAGCATTATCATCAAATCCATTTCCAGGAATATTAAAAGCAATAACCGTAAATTCATCCGTATCGATTGCTTTATTTTTGCCAACAACACCATTCCACCATCCTTTTTGCCCGATAATCTTTGAATTTCCTGTCAAAGAATGATTCACTACTACAACTGGAGCGCTGCCCAATGGTCTTCCATAAACTTGATAAAATAAAGGAAGGTATTGCTTTTGTTTACCAATTTCTAAATTGAAATTAAATAAATCTATTTTTTCTAAATTTTCCATTTTGAATACTTTTTAAAATATTATTTTTAAAAACTCCTTAGACTACACCATGACTCGCTAAGGCAGTTTACTAACAAAAAAATATAACATGACTAAACTAACTGTGGTGCTTTAATGGTTTCAAATACAGCTTTCAAATCTGCTTTTAAATCCTCTATATCTTCAAGACCTACTGACAATCGAATTAAATCCTTGGTAACACCAGTAGCAATTTGTTCCTCTTCAGACAATTGTTGATGCGTTGTACTAGCCGGATGGATAATCAAAGATTTGGTATCTCCGATATTCGCTAATAGAGAAAATAATTTGGTGTTATCAGCTACTTTTCTGGCAGCTTCAAAACCTGCTTTTAATCCAAAAGTTACTACGCCACTTTGTCCTTTTGGTAAATATTTTTGCACTAAGACATAATACTTGCTCGATTTCAAACCTGGATAGTTTACCCAAGCGACTTCTTCTTGAAGTTCCAACCATTGAGCCAATGCCAAGGCATTTTCACTATGTCTTCTGATACGTACTTCTAAAGTTTCTAATCCTTGTATAATTTGAAAAGCATTAAACGGACTCAAAGCACTACCCAAATCTCTTAAACCTTCGATACGTGCTTTTGCTATAAAAGCAGCATTTCCTAGTGCCTGATGATATACTAATCCGTGATAACCTGCAGATGGCTCAGTAAATTCGGGAAATTTTCCATTGGCCCAATCAAATTTTCCTGCATCGATAATCACTCCTCCTAAAGAAGTTCCATTTCCAGAAATATATTTGGTCAATGAATGAATCACAATATCAGCACCATGCTCAATAGGATTCAATAAATAGGGAGATGCCACTGTGTTATCAACTATAAAAGGAACTTTATGAGCCTTCGCTTCTAGTGAAATGGCTTTTAAATTCAATACATCCAACTTTGGATTCCCTAAACTTTCTACAAAAAAAGCTCTTGTATTTGATTTAGCTGCACGGGTAAAATTTTCAGGATCTGTTGGATCAACAAATGTGGTAGTAATTCCTAGTCTTGGTAGTGTTACTTTCAAAAAATTATAAGTACCACCATATAAACTATTGGAAGCCACAATATGATCGCCCGCTCTTAACAACACTAATAAAGTAGTTGATACTGCCGAAGATCCCGAAGCTGTAACTACCGCTCCAATGCCGCCTTCCAGAGTGGCTAATCTTTTTTCTAATATATCGTTTGTTGGATTGTTTAATCGGGTATAAATGTATCCTTCTTCAGCAAGTCCAAATAAATTGGCTGCATGATCCGTATTGTTAAACACATAGGATGTAGTTTGATAAATTGGTACAGCTCTAGTTCCTCCGTTTTTAGTTACGTCGTGTCCTGCGTGTAATGCATCTGTTGCGAATTTTTGAGTGCTCATAATTTTGTAGTTTTAGATATTATTAATTTTATTATTATAAAAGTTGGTTTGTTTTAAATGAAAAGATTTTCATTTTCAGCCGAATACATTTGTGAAAACAATGAATAGGTTTCTTTAGAGTACAATCCTTGTCCCTGATTGCTTAATCTCTGCTTTTGAATTTGAAACAAACTATTTGTGTTTCTTGAAATTATTTTTCTAATTATTTTATATAGTATTTTCATGATTTTGTTTTTTAATTTGAAATAAAAAAAGCCCTTTCGGATGGCTACCAAAAGGGCTTATAGTTGAACTATAACTAGATTAAATCTCACTTTCGGCAATAAGGTATCGGGATGCACATACACATCGGACAACTTATCATCATTCTATTTTTTTCTATTGTCTTCATTTTTTGTAAACTATTATAAATCAAATTATTTTTTTGATTTTTTTAATTCGACTAATTTGATAGAGTAAATGTAGTAATTAATTTCAAACCACCAAACAGAAAATTAAATTTTAACATTTTAAAGTATTTTATTTTTTAATAGACTTTAAACAAAGCAATTAATCATTTTAAAAAAATTATCGTTTCTCGTTTTATTAATCCAAAAAAACAATCCTAAGAATTTAATCAATACAAAACAATTATTCCTTTTATTTGAATCTTTTTCAAAAAAAAAACCTCTGCTATTAACAGAGGTTCTATTTATATATCATTAATATAGTTACAATAGTAATCCCTGCATAGAATCCTCCTGCATCATACAACATCTATTTTCTACTATTGATCTCATTTTTAATTTTCTTTTGATGAGACAAATTTGAGGACAATTTTTCTAACTACCAAGCAAATTTTGATTTATTTTTATAAATTCTATAGAATTAGTATAATTAGTTAAAATGCTCTTAATTAATTAAAAAAAGTAAAAGAATAATTTGCAATTCAAAATGGTTTCATACCTTTGCAACCGAATACAAGAGGAAAAATTTGAACTGATTGCAACCTCTTCATAATGAAACGGATTCATTATGGATGCTGAAAAATTTTCAGTAGAAAAAAATGCTAAAGCAGAAACTCTCCTTTAGTATTTCCTGCAATTATCTTTCCTCGATTAATTTTTAAAATTTATAATTATTATGGCTTATTTATTTACGTCAGAATCTGTAAGTGAGGGACACCCAGACAAAGTTGCAGATCAAATTTCGGATGCATTAATTGATAACTTTTTGGCATTTGATGCTGACTCAAAAGTAGCTTGTGAGACATTGGTAACTACAGGTCAAGTAATCTTGGCAGGTGAAGTAAAATCAGATACTTACTTAGATGTACAACAAATTGCTCGTGATGTAATTCGTAAAATTGGTTATACAAAAAGCGAATACATGTTTGAAGCCAATTCTTGTGGAATTCTTTCAGCTATTCACGAACAATCTGCAGATATTAATCAAGGAGTTGACAGAGCTAGCAAAGAAGAGCAAGGAGCAGGAGATCAAGGAATGATGTTTGGTTACGCTACTAATGAAACTGAAAATTATATGCCTTTGGCACTTGATTTATCTCATAAATTATTACAAGAATTAGCCATTTTGAGACGTGAAAACAAAGAAATTACTTATTTACGTCCTGATGCAAAATCTCAAGTAACTTTAGAATATAGCGACGATAACAAACCAACTCGTATTGACGCGATTGTTATTTCGACACAACATGACGATTTTGATGTAGAAGCTACTATGCTTGCTAAAATCAAAAAAGACATTATCGAAATTTTGATTCCAAGAATCATTGCTAAAAATCCTGAGCACGCTCATTTATTCAATGATAAAATTCAATACCATATCAATCCAACAGGAAAATTCGTAATTGGAGGACCTCACGGAGATACTGGATTAACTGGAAGAAAAATCATCGTTGATACTTACGGTGGAAAAGGAGCTCACGGTGGTGGTGCTTTCTCTGGAAAAGATCCGAGTAAAGTTGACAGAAGTGCTGCTTACGCCACTCGTCATATCGCTAAAAACCTTGTTGCTGCTGGTGTTGCTGATGAAATTTTAGTACAAGTTTCGTATGCAATTGGGGTTGCTCAACCAATGGGTATTTTTATCGAAACTTATGGAACTTCAAAAGTGAATTTAACTAATGGAGAAATTGCTAAAAAAGTAGAAGCTATTTTCGATATGCGTCCTTACTTCATCGAACAACGTTTGAAATTAAGAAACCCTATCTACAGCGAAACTGCAGCTTACGGACACATGGGACGTACTCCAGAAACTGTAACGAAAACTTTCTCTGCACCAGGTGGATTAACAAAAACTGTTACTGTTGATTTATTTACTTGGGAAAAACTAGATTTCGTAGATCAAGTAAAAGCTGCTTTTGGATTGTAAAAAGCTCAATATATTGTATAAAAAAACCATTCGGAAATCGAATGGTTTTTTTTTGACCAAAAATAAGATGCTCTTTTCTTCAAAAGTTAAATTCCTAACACACTAGAAAAGATAAAACTTTCAATTATTTATTCTAAAAAAGTTAAACATAAGACATCTTCTTATGTAAAGTGTTTTTTCGTTTGATTTTTGATATTGTTTAATTTCAAAAGTTAATATTTCAAAATCAACATATAAATCCTTTTAGATAACACTAAATTTTATCTATTTTTACAGACTTAGAAAATATGAATTATAAAATCCCAATATCGTAATGCACATCGCTATAGCAGGAAACATAGGCTCAGGAAAAACAACATTAACCCGTTTGTTAGCCAAACATTTTAAATGGGAACCTCATTTTGAAGAAGTAGTTGACAATCCTTATCTTGATGATTTTTACCATCAAATGGAGCGTTGGTCGTTTAATTTACAAATCTATTTCTTGAATAGCCGTTTTCGTCAGATCATGCAAATTCGTGAAAGTGGAAAAAAAATCATTCAAGATAGAACTATTTATGAAGATGCTCATATTTTCGCTCCTAACCTTTACGCTATGGGATTAATGACCCAACGTGATTATGAAAACTATTCTTCTCTTTTTGAATTAATGGAATCTTTAGTGAAAGCTCCAGATTTATTAATTTATTTAAGAAGTTCTATTCCAAACTTAGTAGGACAAATACACAAACGTGGACGCGAATACGAAAACACCATTTCTATAGACTATTTAAGTCGTCTTAACGAACGTTATGAAGCTTGGGTACATACTTATACAAAAGGGAAAATCATGATTATTGATGTTGATAACATCAATTTTGTGGATAATCCTGAAGATTTAGGAAACATCATAAACCGAATTGATGCAGAATTGAATGGTTTGTTCTAGAAAACAAACATCTGTTTACAAAAAACTTATTAAAATTATCCATACCTTTGCAAATCAATACTTTACATATTAAAGTATTGATTTTTTTGTTTCCAAAATTTATCATAATTGATACTCTACTACTATTTACTGGTTTTTTTTATTATTAATTTAAAATTAAAAACCTATGAAAACCAACCATTTCAAAAGCAAATTCACTTCTTTACTCTTAGCCATACTGTTTCTTCTTCAAAGTTGTGTTGCTTATAAAAGTACTACCTCCACTTTTGATGAAGCAGTTGCTACAAACGGAAAAGTTTTAGTCATTAAAAACGATGGCACAAAACTGAAACTTAAAAAAATTGAAAAAATTGATGGTGTATACTATGGAGTCGTAAAAACAAAAAAAGGGCTAGAAACAATTCCTCTAACAGAAAGTGATTACAAAAGAATAAGCATTAAAGATAAAACAGCATCTACATTGGGGAATATCGGGTACGTTATAGGAGGCTTAGCAATTATTGTGCTAACTATTGGCGCTATTTCGGTACAAAATATGGAAATAGATCTATCTTACTGATATATCTATTAGACTTGAAAATTCGACCATCTAATTAAAAAAAAAAATTAACAAAAAAAACACAAACTAATAAAGCTAGAAATTTTGCAGTATTTCTAAAGATCCTGATTCGCTTTTTCGCCACTCAATTACAGCAATTTCACCTGTATTACATTTTCTAAAAAATTATTTAGGAAAAAATATAATGATTTTTCAATTTATTTCTAAATTCTATACAAACAGTAACCGTCTAATTATCAGTATGTATAGTCTTTGTTAATCCAACAAACAATTAAATTACTATTGTAGTTTTTGTTAAATTTTATTTTGAAATGAAATAAAATAGTTCGCTTTTTCGTTGAATACCAACTAATATCCCCAAATCATTAATTAAAAACACAAAAATTATGAAAAATTTCAAATTACTAACCTTAAGGATTTTCACAATCGTTTTAATGAGTCTGTCTCTTTTTAGTTGTAATGATGATGACAATACCCAAGGTACTTCAAAACTTATGGTCAGAATGTCAGATGCCCCTGGTGATTACGACGAAGTGAATGTAGAAGTTCTAGACGTAATGATTAAAAGCAGTACAGATTCTGGAGAAGAAGGATGGATAAGTGTTGGCGATAAAACCCAAGTAGGCGAAGGGAAAATTTATGATCTATTAAAATTAACTGGAGGAACCAATATTATGTTGACTGACAGTTTAATTCCTTCTGGTTATTTAGGGCAAATTCGATTAGTACTTGGAGACCAAAATACAGTTGTCGTAGATGGAGAAACTTTTGATATGACTACACCAAGTTCTCAACAGTCTGGATTGAAATTACAAGTTAATCAAACCTTAACGGATGGCTTAACGTATGAATTCCTTTTAGATTTCGATGTAGATAAATCTATTGTTACAACTGGTAATTCGGACTATGTTCTAAAACCAGTTATTCGAATATCAGCAGTTGAGGCAACTGGGGTAATTAAAGGAGTTCTAAGTCCAGCAGTTGACTATCAAGTTTTGGCATCTGTTCAACTGGGGGACCAAATCTTTTCGGCATATGTAACAATGGATGACAAAGATGGCGATTCTAATGATGGTGATGGAGCTTTCCAAATAAACGGAATACCATCTGGAACTTATACATTAACATTGACACCAGATCCAGTTTCGGGAAAAACACCAAAATTAATACCTAACGTAATTGTAGTTAACGGACAAACTACAAATGTTGGAAATGTTACTATTCCTTAATTCTGAGAATTGAGAATTTATGTGGCGATCTGAATTTGTCAGCGCAAAAGAATAAAAAAATGCCCCGAAATTTCGGGGCATTTTTTTAATAAATCCATCAGATTGCTAATGTTATTGTAAAGCTTCAACTTTGGCTTTAACTTCCTCAAGCGATCCTTCAAAAACTTGAACAGTTTCATTTCCGTTTTCGGAAGAAGTTACTGTTGCTTTTGCTTCACCATCTTTATTTATGATTTGAACTTTTACTTCTTTTTGCATCTCCCCTTTTTTAGCACAACATGATTTTCCTGTTGGGGCAACAAATTTTCCGTCTTTATCAAAATGAGACAAGCACATTTCTTTCTCTTCAAAAGTACATTGTAAACTATCACACATTTTTGCACATTCTTCTTTGGTCATTTTTGACATTTTTGACATGTCACATTTTCCCATCATCTTGGCGCTCGCATGTATTGCACCTTCCTCCATCTTGATTTCTTTCATATGACAAGAACCAGCATTTTCAATAGTACTACTACCATTTCCTAAAATTGGAGCCATAACCAATCCGATCAAGCATGTTAATTTGATCAAAATATTCATTGATGGCCCCGAAGTATCTTTGAATGGATCTCCAACTGTATCCCCAGTAACTGCGGCTTTATGAGCTTCAGAACCTTTATAGGTCATTTCTCCATTAATCATAACTCCTGCTTCAAAAGATTTTTTCGCATTGTCCCAAGCACCACCAGCATTATTTTGAAAAACTGCCCAAAGTACACCCGAAACAGTAACTCCTGCCATATAACCCCCTAGCATTTCAGCTATTAATTGATTGTTACCTCCGTACACTAATTTTCCTAAAATAACAATAGCAATTGGAAAACCAATAGTCAAAACTCCAGGCAACATCATTTCACGCAACGCAGCTTTAGTCGAAATATCCACACATTTTGCATATTCCGGTTTTCCGGTCCCTTCCATAATTCCAGGAATATCATTGAATTGGCGACGGACTTCATACACCATATCCATGGCCGCTTTACCTACTGAGTTCATTGCTAAAGCTGAAAAAACAACAGGTATCATTCCTCCTACAAATAGCATAGCTAATACAGGTGCTTTGAAAATATTAATTCCATCAATACCTGTAAAAGTTACATAAGCTGCAAATAAAGCCAATGAAGTCAATGCTGCCGAAGCAATCGCAAACCCTTTTCCAGTTGCCGCTGTTGTATTTCCTACTGAGTCTAAAATATCGGTTCTGGTACGAACTTCTTTTGGTAATTCGCTCATTTCAGCAATTCCACCAGCATTGTCAGATATAGGCCCAAACGCATCGATTGCTAATTGCATTGCTGTAGTTGCCATCATTGCTGAAGCCGCTAATGCTACACCATAAAATCCTGCAAATGCATACGAAGCCCAAATAGCCCCTGCAAACAATAATACAGTTGGGAAGGTCGATATCATTCCAGTTGCTATTCCTGCAATGACGTTTGTCGCCGCACCTGTACTTGATTTTTGAACAATCGCCATTACTGGCTTTGTTCCTAAACCTGTATAATACTCGGTTACGGATGAAATTGCACCTCCCACAATTAAACCTATGAGTGTAGCATAAAAAACATATATTGATGAAATTTCTTTTACCCCTTCGCCATAAAAATCCATCTTCATTGTCCCAGGAAGCATGTATTGAACTAAGAAATAACAACTAATCGCTGTTAAAACAATAGAAACCCAGTTTCCAATATTTAATGCTTTTTGAACTTGAGGTTCTTTGGAATTCTCGTCTGTAATTTTTACGAGCATAGTACCGATTACAGAAAACAAAATTCCAAAACCAGCAATTGCCATCGGTAATAAAATAGGACCTATTCCTCCAAAAGCATCTTGAATGTTTCCATCCATATCTTTTATCACATAATTTCCAAGTACCATAGCCGCAAGAACTGTTGCTACATACGAACCAAATAAGTCGGCTCCCATTCCTGCAACATCTCCTACGTTATCTCCTACATTATCAGCAATTGTAGCAGGATTACGAGGATCATCTTCTGGAATCCCGGCTTCTACTTTACCCACTAAATCAGCACCTACATCAGCTGCTTTAGTATAAATTCCTCCTCCAACACGAGCAAACAAAGCAATTGATTCTGCTCCAAGTGAGAAACCTGCCAGTGTCTCAAGCACAACGGTCATATCTTCTGATGAAGTCCATTGCCCGTTCATAAATATTCTGAAGAAAAGAATAAAAAAACCAGTTAACCCTAAAACAGCTAAACCAGCAACACCTAATCCCATTACTGTTCCTCCTCCAAAAGATACTTTCAAGGCTTGTGATAAACTGGTACGAGCAGCTTGGGTAGTTCTTACATTCGTTTTAGTTGCTATTTTCATTCCCATATTCCCCGCCAATGCAGAGAAAAAAGCACCAGATACAAAAGCAATTACTATTAAAATATTTGTTTTAACTCCCGGTATAAATGTGATTCCAGCCAATACAGCACTTGCGATTAACACAAAAACAGCCAGCAATCGATATTCTGCTTTTAAGAAAGCCAAAGCTCCTTCATAAATATGATCGGATATCTCCCTCATTTTGCCATCTCCTGAATCTTGTTTTAATACCCAAGCTCTTTTGATAGCCATAAAAATTAATCCTAATAACGCCATAATAATTGGCACATAAATCATTATTGAACCCATAAATCCTCATTTTGGTTGGTTAATATAAAAAGTAATCGGAAGCAATTTAACGAAAAAAGCAACACTTCCTACAAAGTGTTGCTTTTTTCATAATTTTTAACGGTAAAAATTATTTAATGTCAAATTTAAGACATTAGACTTTTATAATTTAATACTAAATAAGCCTTCTGGTTTATTTGGAATATCATTAAAACGTTGTGTACACTCACTAATTATAGAGTATGCTTCTGTTACATCTCCCCAACCTTCTACATCAACTTTTTTGTTTTCAAGATCTTTATATACTTGGAAAAAATGTTCAATCTCTTTTAATAAGTGACTATTAACATCTGATAATTTCTCTAATGAATTCCAGATTGGATCTGAAACTGGTACACAAATGATTTTATCATCTGATCCTTTATCATCAGCCATGTGGAAAACCCCAATAGGCTTTACTTCCATTACACAACCAGGAAAGGTTGGCTCGTTTATCAATACCAAAACATCTAATGGGTCACCATCTAATGCTAAAGTTTCTGGAAAAAAACCGTAATCTGCCGGATACATCATTGATGAGAATAACATTCTATCAAAACGCATTCTCTTGATTTCAAAATCGTATTCGTATTTATTTCTACTCCCTCTTGGGATTTCAATTAGTACATCAAAAGTTTTTAATTTATCTGCTGTCATTATTATTATTTTTGTAATTCCTCATTTATTAACGGTTACAAATGTAATCAAACAATACTTTTTTACAATAGAAAAAGAAAATATCTGGATATAAAGTTTTCGTTAAGAGTATTTTTTAATATACGATTGTTCTTTTTCGCTTTTTCAGATAATAATGCCATAATAAAAAAGTAGCAAATGAACGATACGGACTCCAACTGATTGCTTGAGTTTCCATAATATTTTTATCGTGAATATTGAACAATTCCTTTAAAGTATTGACTACAGCTATATCTCCCAAAGGAATTAAATCAGGTTCTTCTAAACAAAACATCAAATAAATATCAATTGTCCAATTCCCAATTCCTTTAATCTTAATCAATTCTTCACGAACTTGTTGTGCCGATTTATATGGTAAACTGTCCAAATCTATTTCTTGGTTTAAAATAGCTGATGATAGTGCTTTTATATAAGTAGTTTTTTGTCTGCTTACGCCAAAGTTTCTGAATTGTTCATCGGAAATAGCAACTAATGATTCTGGTTTCAAAGTGGAATGAACTGCTTTTATTTTTAAAAAAGTAGCTTTGGCAGAATCTATAGAAACTTGCTGTTCTAAAATTAGCAATACTAATGTCTCGAATCCTTGAGGTCTTCTTGGAATTGTTGGCAATCCATAAGTATCTACAATATCCTTGAATCTAGAGTCTTTTTCAAAAAGATAATCGAGAGCTTGTTGCATGATTTGATTTTTTAGTCCAAATTTTGGTTTACTACTTATAAAATCACCCTATTTCACAGATTTCGATAGAGACACACTGCAGTGCATCATGGCTGGGCGTCATATCAAAAATAAAAGCCAAATGATCCTTTTACTGCAAATCTATTAATGTCAGGCATATTGAGATAACTGCCTCTCCAAGAGAAATCCAATCGAAATACTTTAAAAATATTCCCTATTCCTGCGTTGTATTCCCAATATATATTCTCTGGCGCTGTGTAAACCAAACCTGAGGCATTAATCGCTTTATTAGCATCCGAAATAGTTCCATAAGCACCCTTTACCCCGATAATTTCTCTCCAATTTAACTTTCGTAAAAAAGGAATTCTAGAAAATAGTCGTCCGTTAAAATTATGGTACCATTGCATAGTCGCATATTTATCCGTAACAAATTCGTAATAATTAAGATTACTAAAAGTATTCTCAACAGTAAAAAAAGTCTGGTTTCCAGGAACAATACTCAACAAACCAAGAGGAACAGTTCCAAAGGTTTTACCGAGTTCCAAAATCAAATCTGTACGCCCTAGTGGCCCGATAACGATAGGTTGTTTATAATAGAGCTCCAGTTTTCTATAATTAAAATCACTATTCATGATTCCTTTGTATCCTTGACTGTAATTGACAAAAACCGTGGTATAAGGACTGCTGGCTATACTTCTTTCTACACCATAAGCAATAGTTCTTCTATTAGGAGTATATTCGGCTTGGATATTAAACTCGGATTGAGTGGTTGTACTTTTTATAACCCCCGAAGGATTTTCTGCGGTCGGCAAAGTGGTGTAATAATCTAAACTGAAAACTGGCGAAGCTGACTCCAATGTTTTATAGGACACTCCTGTTTGAAAGGTCAGATTTTTAACAGGCTCAATGGCAATATAAGCATTTGTCAATCCTATATTAGTTAGCTTTCCATTGGATCCTGTGGTAAAAAAAGCAGATGAACCATAATTTCTAGCCAATATATCATTGGTTGTAGTCAATTGCGCTCCTAATTGTTCGATGTCGCGTCTGTTTCCTCCTGAAATAATAATTCTGTTTTTCTTATCAATCATCCATTTTCCGGCAAAACCGTATTTGAATTTATTGTCTTTGGCTCCATAAGCAACAAATGCCTGTACACGCCAAGGATCATTAGGTCCAAAATAAGTTCTCATTCCAAATCGAGTTCTAAAACCCTCAACTTCATTGTAACCAAAGGTTGAAAAAATTGGCCCATAATCAAAATTACCATGATTAATGTAGCCACTTGCCAAAATCGTTACCAAGTTGGTCAACTGCTTAAAAGCGGGAACATTTTTTAAGGTATCAAGCATTTTATAAACGCCTTGCTCGTCTTTGGTCAATTTCTCGAAACGATGTTCTTCCCAGTAATCATCGTCTTTTTTATAAATTTCGTTGTCAACAAAATTGACTTCTTCTTTATAGAATTTTTCAGGCTTTTCAATGTTAAATTTATGATTTTGATAATAAGTTGTTCGCTTACCATAAACTCCTTTTGATTTGTCTTTTTTGTTCAAAGCAAAATCAGACATCAGATAATCTTTGGTCAACAGAAAAATAGAATCGTTTAAAACATCAAATTCTTGTTCAACATAAATATCTTTCACCCAGTTAATATTGGCACTTTTGGTAACTGCCATATTGATTTTTTTGATGGCAAATGTGGTATCGTTTACCCAAAAATCTCCTTTGAAAGTCAATTCATTTTTTCTCCTTGGATAAAAAACAATATTAAAGCACCACTTTTTGTCGATATAAGCACTATCCTTTAAAACATAGTTATAAACATCAATCCCGGTTCTTGAAAGCGGGCTCGTAAAACTTTTATCAAATAAATCGATGTAATTATTGTAAATATTATAATCGGAATACAAATCTTTTATAAAAGATAAAATTTGCTGATTCCCCTCATAACCAGAGGTTTTATTGGCTTTGGTAATTTCTTTTACTTTAGGAATCTTATTATCTCCATATACATCGATCAATGCTTCGTTAATAAAAATTGGGAGATAGGTTTTTCCCGTTACTTTAGATGTATCAACGTGGTTAAATATAAATTCCATGCCCTTGAAAATCCTTTGTTTTTTATAGGCACTGTCAATAGAATTGATGTCAAATTCTACTTTTTCATATTTCTCCATTTGATATTGAGCAAACTGGTACAAACCGTTTTTACGTTTCTTTTCCCAAATTTTCCGAAGAATATCTAGTGCTGGATTATTCTTTTTGGAGGTCTTCCCTGTAAAAACAACCACCTCTTTCAAGGCTTCTTGCTCACTTAATTCGATAGTAAAATTATAATTGACCGCTTTAGTAAGTTCAATTTCTTTATCAGCAAAACCAACTGATGTAACGACCAATGTTGTATAAGTTGTGGGTGATTCTAAATAAAATCTTCCATCTTCATTAGTTACCGCTCCTGTACTTGAATTTTTAAAAACAACATTGGCAAAAGGTACAGGCTGTTTGAGTTTATCCACTACTATACCGCTCACTTTTGTTTGACCAAAAATGGAGCTACAAGTCACTAAAAACAAAAGGATTACGGTTACTATCTTTTTCATAATGCATAAAAAAAAGCTCCATCAACTGCGATTGTGATGAAGCTTTTTAAATAGTTATATTCAATTACTTGTATAATACTTTTTTAACTGCTTTTACAACATCTGCTGCATTTGGCAACCATTCTTTCAATAATACTGGAGAATAAGGTGCAGGAGTATCAGCTGTTGTAATACGTTGAATTGGTGCATCAAGGAAATCGAAAGCTTGCTCTTGAACAAGGTAAGCAATTTCAGAAGATACACTTGCAAAAGGCCAAGCCTCTTCAAGAATTACCAATCTGTTTGTTTTTTTAACTGATGCTAAAATCGCTGCATTATCCATTGGACGAACAGTTCTTAAGTCGATGATCTCACATGAAATACCTTCTTTAGCTAATTCATCAGCTGCAATATAAGCTTCTTTGATGATTTTTCCAAAAGAAACGATTGTTACATCAGTTCCTTCTCTTTTGATATCAGCAACACCAATTGGAATCGTGTATTCTCCATCTGGCACTTCCCCTTTATCACCATACATTTGTTCTGATTCCATGAAAATAACTGGGTCATTATCACGAATTGCTGATTTCAATAAACCTTTAGCATCATAAACATTAGATGGAACTACTACTTTCAATCCAGGAGTGTTGGCAAACCAATTCTCGATAGCTTGAGAGTGAGTTGCTCCCAATTGTCCAGCTGATGCAGTTGGCCCACGGAAAACGATAGGCACATTAAACTGTCCACCAGTCATTTGACGCATTTTGGCAGCATTATTAATAATTTGATCAATTCCAACTAAACAAAAGTTAAAAGTCATGTACTCCACAATTGGGCGACAACCATTCATTGCTGATCCTACAGCAATTCCAGTAAAACCAAGTTCAGCAATTGGCGTGTCGATTACTCTTTTTTCACCAAATTCAGCAAGCATTCCTTTAGATGCTTTGTAAGCACCGTTGTATTCAGCTACCTCTTCACCCATTAAGTATATGGACTCATCGCGGCGCATTTCTTCACTCATCGCCTCACAAATAGCTTCTCTAAATTGTATCGTTCTCATATTTATATAGTCTGTGTGTAATTTTTGAACCGCAAAAATAATTATTTTAAATTACTTAAAGGCATAAATTCCTTTAAAATAACAAGCTTTTATTCTATTGTTTATTTTAGAAGATGTTTCTGATTATCCAATATTTTTTTCAATTTTTACAATCAAAATTCAAAAGACTCAACGGACAATCAATCTAATCAATTGATTTTGTTTTAGATACACAATCACAAAAAAGCTAACACTTCTGAAATAAAAAAATGATTTTTATATTTTAATTCAAAAAAACTTTCGTTTTTACAATGAAAACCCTCAGAAAGAAGCATTATTCATGAAATTTTAAAGATTACACTAAAAGAATATTAAATAAATCCTATTTCATCTCAGCATAATTTACGAAATCGTAATAGTAATTAAAATTATTATGCGTGCATAGTATATTATTCAATTTATTATTTTAAATTTGTCAGAGAGAAATACATAAAGAATTTAACCTATATACATATGAAAATATTAGTTTGCATCAGCCATATTCCTGATACTACATCCAAAATCAACTTTACCAACGGAGATTCTGAGTTTGACACCAATGGAGTTCAATATGTGATTAATCCAAATGATGAATTTGGCTTGACCCGTGCACTTTGGTTTCAAGAGCAACAAGGTGCAACTGTGACTGTTGTCAATGTTGGAGGAGCTGATACAGAGCCTACTTTAAGAAAAGCATTAGCCATTGGAGCCAATGAAGCAATCCGTGTAAATGCTAATCCAACAGATGGTTTTTTTGTAGCAAAGCAATTAGCTGAAGTAATTAAAAATGGCGGATACGATATTGTTATCGCTGGTAAAGAATCATTAGATTATAATGGTGGTATGGTTCCTGGTATGATTTCAGGTATTTTAGGATATAACTTCCTAAATTCTTGTACCGCAATTACTGTAGATGGAACCAATGTAACTGCTGTTCGTGAAATTGACGGAGGAAAAGAAACAGTAACAACATCTTTGCCATTGATTATTGGAGCTCAAAAAGGATTGGTTGAAGAAAAAGATCTTCGTATTCCAAACATGAGAGGAATAATGACTGCTAGAACAAAAGTATTAACCATTTTGGAACCAGTTGATGCGCCGGTAAATACCAAAGCTGTAAAATTTGAAAAACCAGCTCCAAAGTCAGCAGTAAAATTAGTTTCTGCAGACAATCTGGATGAATTAATTAATTTATTACACAACGAAGCAAAGGTAATCTAGTAATCAGTTTTCGGTTGCAGTTTTCAGTTGCAAAACTTTAAACTTTTAAACTTTAAACTTTTAAACAAAAAAATCATGTCAATATTAATATACGCAGAATCTGCAGAAGGAAAATTCAAAAAAGTAGCATTAGAATTAGCTTCTTATGCTAAAAAAGTAGCCGAATCATTAGGAACTACAGTAACAGCAATAACTATAAATGCCAGTAATGTTTCTGAATTATCTAAATACGGTGTCGATAAAGTCTTAAAAGTAAATAATGATAAATTAAGTGGTTTTACAGCCAAAGCTTATGCTGATGTAATCAAACAAGCAGCACAAAAAGAAGCAACCAAAATAGTTTTACTATCATCCACAACTGATAGTAACTATATGGCTCCTTTAGTTGCAGTAGCACTAGAAGCGGGTTATGCTTCTAATGTTGTTAGTTTACCTGTAAACACTTCTCCTTTTCAAGTAAAAAGAACTGCTTTTTCAAACAAAGCTTTCAACATCACAGAAATCAATACCGATGTAAAAGTATTATCAATTGGTAAAAACTCTTACGGTATTTTCGAAAATGCTTCAACTTTAACAGAAGAAGATTTTAACCCAACAATTGGAGATGGAGACTTTGGTGTAAAAGTAGGATCTGTCGAAAAAGTTTCTGGAAAAGTTTCAATTGCTGATGCTGATATTGTAGTTTCTGGAGGAAGAGGTCTTAAAGGTCCTGAAAACTGGGGAATGATTGAGGAATTAGCCAGTGTCCTAGGAGCCGCTACAGCTTGCTCAAAACCAGTATCCGATTTAGGATGGAGACCACATGGTGAACACGTAGGACAAACGGGAAAACCAGTAGCAACCAATTTATATATTGCCATTGGGATCTCTGGAGCGATACAACACATAGCGGGAATCAACTCTTCTAAAGTAAAAGTAGTAATCAATAACGATCCTGAAGCTCCTTTCTTTAAAGTGTCTGACTATGGAGTTGTGGGAGATGCATTTGAAATTGTACCTCAATTAATTGCTAAATTCAAAGCTTTCAAGGAGCAACAGTCCTAAATTAATTTCTTATAAATTAAGCTACCTAAAAACAAGATAATTGTATCTTTGTTATGGGTAGCTTTTTTAGTTCCATAATTTTTGATTAAAATTGCAATTAATTTAAAACACGGATCAGACACAATTAATATAGGGTACTTATGTACTTCCACATACCAACATGAGCTTAGTTAAACTATCAATAAAAGGAATTTCATACAGTCAAACTCAAAATGGTGCTTATGCGCTAATTTTAAACGAAATTGATGGAGAAAGAAAATTACCAATCGTTATTGGAGCTTTTGAAGCTCAGTCCATTGCGATTGCTTTAGAAAAAGAAATCAAACCTCCTCGTCCTCTGACACATGATTTGTTCAAGAATTTCGCAGAGCGTTTTGACATTATTGTAAAACAAGTAATTATTCACAAACTAGTTGATGGTGTTTTTTACTCAAGTATTATTTGTGAAAGAGATAAAATTGAAGAAATAATTGACGCAAGAACTTCAGATGCTATTGCCTTAGCCATTCGATTCAACGCTCCTATTTTTACCTATAAAAACATTTTGGACAAAGCTGGAATTTATTTGAAAGCCAATCCTCTAGAAAGTGAAGCCACAAATGAAATAGAAGACATTCTTTCTAATCCGGAAACTTTTGGAACTGCCGAAAGTAATGAATCAGGAAATACATATTCAAATCATACTTTACAGGAATTAAACGAACTATTAGCACAAGCTGTAGAACAAGAAGATTATGAAAAAGCAGCTAAAATCCGTGATGAAATTTCTAAAAGATAATTTAAAAAAGGTTTAATCGTGAATTTGTTTAATCTCTTAAACGTTTAAACAAATAAACAAATAAACAGTTAAACGAATGAAACAATACCTAGACTTAGTACAACATGTTATGACTAACGGTTGTCAAAAGGGAGACCGAACAGGAACTGGTACAAAAAGTGTATTTGGTTACCAAATGAGATTTGATTTGAGTGAAGGTTTTCCAATGGTAACTACCAAAAAACTACATCTTAAGTCTATTATATATGAATTGCTTTGGTTTTTAAAAGGCGACACTAACATTAAGTATCTTCAGGAAAAAGGAGTTAAAATATGGGATGCTTGGGCCGATAGTAATGGCGATTTAGGCCCCGTTTATGGGCATCAATGGCGCAATTGGAATAGTGAAGAAATCGACCAAATTTCAGAACTGATTACTGAATTAAAAACAAACCCAAATAGCCGAAGAATGCTCGTTTCGGCATGGAATCCTTCTGTACTTCCTGACACAACAAAATCATTTGAAGAAAATGTAGCCAATAACAAGGCAGCTTTACCTCCTTGTCATGCTTTTTTCCAATTTTACGTTGCTTCTCCAGATGCTACAAAAGGAGAAACCAAAGGAAAACTTTCCTGTCAATTGTATCAACGCAGTGCAGATATATTTTTAGGTGTGCCTTTTAACATCGCATCCTATGCCTTGCTTACAATGATGATTGCACAAGTTTGTGATTTGGATCTAGGCGAATTCATCCACACTTTTGGAGATGCTCATGTTTACAATAACCATTTCGAACAATTGGAATTACAACTCACACGTGAGCCTAAACCATTGCCAAAAATGATTTTAAATCCTAACATAAAAAACATCTTCGATTTTGAATTCGAAGATTTCACATTAGAAGGTTATGAGCCACACGCTCTTATCAAAGGAAGTGTAGCTGTATAAAACAAGAAATCCGCTTGATGAGCGGATTTCTTTATTTTATTAAACAACTAATACACTATTCTCAGCACCTGCAAAATCATTCCATTTGAATGAATCAGCTTCAGGTTCATTTATATAAGCACCGTCAACCACATATTTGAACTCGTATGTAGCGTCCTTGCCTAATTCAAACGTACCTTTAAAAGTTCCGTTTTTTAATTTACTTAAAGCTCCTTCTTCTACTTTCCAATCATTAAAATCACCAATTACAGACACCTCATTTGCCTCTTTAGCTTCTAAAGAAAAAGTTACTTTACAAACAGGCTTAGTTTTTATAAATTGTTTTTTTATCGACATAACTATTTCGTTTTTAAGATTATAACAAAGTACGTAAAATAATCCGTATGATTTGCAAACATTCTAATTTTTAGGATATTAGCAAAAAGTATATTTCTTTTTTACAATTTAAAAAAAATAAATTGCTTATACTATTAATTTCAATTTATGAAAACGATTTCTGACTTAATATTCGATAATCAAAAATGGGTACATTTGGAAATAAATTTTATCTTTATAAGCAAAATTCTAGATTATGGAAAAGGAATTACACGAACAATATGAATATGCCAGAAATCGAATAAAACAAAAGAAAAGGTTATATTACCATTTCGTTTTCTTTACCCTATGCAGCATTTTTTTATTTACTGCAGTATATTTTTTTGAAACTGGAATAGATTTAAAATTGTGTATTTGGTTTGTTACATTTTGGCTATTTCTTTTTGTACTGCATTTTATAAAAGTTTTTATAACCGATCGATTTATGAATAAATCTTGGGAAAGAGATCAAATTGACAGACTTGTTGCTTTACAACAAAAAAAAATAGCTCAATTACAATCTAAAATAGACGAAAACAACCCTAAATAATCCCATAACAATATGCTTATCATGATCGCTGCTGTTGCAGAAAACAATGCTCTTGGAAAAGACAATGATTTAGTTTGGCACTTACCTAATGATTTTAAAAGATTTAAATCGCTAACGACTGGTCATCATATAATAATGGGAAGAAAAACGTTCGAGAGTTTCCCTAAACCTCTTCCTAACAGAACACATGTTATAATAACCAGACAAAAAGATTATAATCCAAAAGATTGTATCGTAGTTGACAGTATTGAGAAAGCCATCGCTGTTTGCCCAGAAAATGAAGTTTCGTATATAATAGGCGGAGGAGAAATTTATAGTTTAGGACTTCCTTTTGCAGATCAGCTTGAAATCACCAAAGTACACCATAGTTTTGATGCTGATGCTTTTTTTCCAGAAATCAATCCTAATCAATGGAAGGAAATTCAATCCGAATTCAATCCTAAAGACGACAAACATCAATTTGCATATACTTATCAAACATTTATCAGGGTATAAATTTTAGATTATAAAAATATTCTAAATAAAAAAGCACCCTATATATAGGATGCTTTTTTTAAATGATTAGCAGAATGACCTAGTCTTGTACTATAATTTGATAACATAATATACAAATCACAAATATCAATATTACCCCCGAGATGAAGACAATATAATTTGATACTTTTTGAGAGTACAACTCAAAAAAACCTTTAGTACCAAATACCACAAAGGTACTAAAGGTGAAGAAAATTAAAATTTCCAAAAACAAATTTAATCCTAAGAACGTATTTTGCGCTTTAAAAATAATACTGCCACTGCTGACAGTACCTTCAAAAAACAACACAAGAACAAATGAAATAAACAGCGCAAGGAGCATCCATTTGATTTGGGTCATTAGTTCCTGTCTAATCATTAAAAAAATATTTAAATTTCAAAGTACAAACATCAGCAATAAAAACAGTTTCCACAATACCCACTTTTAGTGATTTTTCATTTATTTTATATTTTCTTTAAAATTTTAAAAATAAGAAATACCATTATAGACCGCCAATAGAATAAAATTTTAACCTAAACAGCAAACCACAATTATAGTTTATACAGTTTGTTTATATTTGTAGAAATTAAAAAAAATGTCAAAAGAAATCACTCCTTATAAAGACTCTTCATTAACTAAAAAAGAACAAGTTGCCAAAATGTTTGACACCATTTCTGGAAACTATGACAATCTAAACCGTGTTATTTCGTTTGGAATTGATGTTAAATGGAGAAAAAAAGTACTCCAATTGGTTTCTGAAACAAATCCTGAAACTATCTTAGACATTGCCACAGGAACAGGAGATTTAGCTATTTTAATGGCTCAAACCAAAGCTAAAAAGATTATTGGACTAGACATATCAGCTGGAATGCTTGAAATAGGGGCAAAAAAAATTCAAGAAAAAAATCTATCCCAAACCATTGAAATGGTATTAGGAGATTCTGAAAACATGCCTTTTGAAGACAACTTTTTTGATGCCATAACTGTAGCCTTTGGAGTTAGAAATTTTGAACATTTAGAAAAAGGGCTTACTGAAATTTTGAGAGTTTTAAAGCCTGGAGGAATATTTGTAATTTTAGAAACTTCAGTTCCTGACAAAACACCATATAAACAAGGTTACAATTTTTACAGTAAAAATATCTTACCCTTAATTGGGAAATTATTTTCAAAAGACAATGTAGCCTATGGATATTTATCTGAATCTGCCGCTGCGTTTCCTTATGGAGAAGCCTTAAACAATATTTTAAGACAAACGGGGTTTATAATGGTAAAAGCTATGCCTCAAACATTTGGTGTCGCCACTATTTACTCTGCTTCAAAAAAATAATACTGAAACATTCAGCATAAATATGAAAAAAATAATTGTATTAATCCTATTAATTATTGCCATTAAAGGGAATTCTCAAAATTCTAAAAGTATTTTCGGTAAAGACCCTATAATAAATCTAGAAAACTGGCAAAAGAAAAAACTTTATTTTGGTTTTTTCTTAGGGTTCAACTCTTATGATTTCAAAATTGATTATAAAACGGTTGGGCCAGACATACAAGTAGATAAGTCAGGAGGTTTTAATGTTGGACTTGTAACCAACTTTCGTTTGCAAGAATATTTAGACCTACGTTTTGAACCAGGACTTTATTATTCAGATAGAACTTTACATTATCCACCAAATTCAGCTTTTGACTCTCCTAGTGATGCCATTAGAGAGCTAAATAGTACGTACATTAATTTTCCATTATTACTGAAGTTTTCAGCTTTGAGAACCGGAAATGTCCGCCCCTATTTGCTGGGAGGTCTGTCTGCTAATTTAAATTTATCCAGTAATGCTAAATCTTTGGATGATAATTTTGAAGAACGTTTTAGAGTAAAAACATGGACAACCAATTACGAAATAGGCTTTGGGATTGACATTTTCTCCGAGTATTTCATATTTTCACCTTCTATAAGAGGTCAGTTTGGAATTTCTGATGAATTAATTAGAGATAAAGACCCGAATAGTCCTTGGACTGGAAATATTGAATCCATGAAATCGAGAGCTTTTTTAATTAATTTTACTTTCCATTAAGAAATTTGATTTAGCCTTGTCTTCTAAATTCACTTAAAATAATAGCTGCGGCTGTGGCAACATTCAAACTTTCTGTGATTTGAAGATCTCCAAAACGAGGAATGGTAATTCTTTTGGTTACTAATTTTTCTATACTTTCGGAAATTCCGTTGGCTTCATTTCCCATTATAATAATTCCTTCTTGTGGTAAAGTTGTTTTATAAATATTTTCACTATCCATAAATGTTCCAAAAACTGGTAATTTAGTTTTTTGTAAAAATGTGTCTAAATCAACATAGTTGACATTTACCCTCGTTATCGATCCCATAGTAGCTTGAACAACTTTTGGATTATAAATATCGACTGTTTCTTTAGAACAAATCAATTGCTGAATACCAAACCAATCGCATAAACGGAGAATAGTTCCCATATTTCCTGGATCTCTGATAGAATCAAGGGCAAGAATCAACCCTGATTCTATAATTTTACTCTCTATTGGGATTTTGAAAACGGCTAAACAGGTATTTGGTGTAGTTAAAGCGCTTATTTTATTTAATTCATTTTCAGCAATAATAGTCTTTTGATACGGAGCAATTTCTTCAAAATCATTTTTAGTTGTATAAAGATGTTCCAGTTCAAAATTTGATTTTACTAATTCTTGAATTACTTTTACACCCTCAGCAAAAAACAATTGATTCGCAAATCGATACTTTTTTTGTTGTAAACTAGATATAAGTTTTATTTGGTTTTTACTAAGCATAAAAAATGTACTTTTGAATTAAATATTCTTTAACACGGATACCCACATGACTAAAAGGTTTTCTTTTTTTAAAATAAAAAATAATTTTGCTGATTTTTTTAGGCAATTCTTATTTTTTAAGAAGAAAAACAGTGTTGCAAAAATATCACTATTTATCTTAATTAGTGCTTTTTTCTACGCTTGTAATTCTGAAAAAAGAGTTCCTGCCAGAAAACAACTTCTCGTGAAAAATCAAATTTTTGAGAACGACAAATTACTCAAAAATCAAACAATTTATGATCAGTTGTATCAGCAACCCAACAGCACCATATTAAAATACCGATTCCTGTTGAATGTTTACAATTTAGCCAATCCAAATCCTGATTCTACTTTCAATTTAAAATATTTAAATAACAAAAAAAAGTATGACAGAGAAGTTAGATGGCTTTCTGCAAAACAAATTGAAGGACTTCGTAAATCATTTTGGTATCATGGTATTCATGAATTTTTAAAAGAAACCGGTGAAGCGCCCGTAATTGCAGATACTATAAAAGCTAAAAAATCATTAACTAGGCTTAAAAGCTATTATTTTAACAATGGTTATTTCAATGTTAAAACATCTTACAAGCTTGACTCTTTAGCTCCTAAAAAAGCCCGAATAAAATATTATTTAACTACTGGGAATCCTTATTTTATTGATACCATAAAAACAAACATACGTACACCTGCCTTAGATTCGCTTTATCAAAAAACAAGATCTCGATTGGTAGCAGGAAAACAGTATAAAACAGAAGATTTTGAAAATGAAAAAAATCATCTAAGTACTTATTTCAGAAACCATGGAGCGTATCGTTTTCAACCTAACTATATTAATTTTGATATAGATACTATCAATAAAATAGACAAGGCTACCGTAACTTTAAATGTCGAAAATTATTCGTATCAAGAAAACGATTCGACTAAAACTGAGCCATTCAAAATATATAAGATTAGCGACATTAAAGTTTATACTGACTATTCTACTGCAAATCATAACAAAGCAGTAAAAGACAGTGTGACGTATAATAACATGACCTTATATGGTTATGAAAAAATTAAATACACTCCTCACGCCATAACAGATGCTATATTTATTACTAAAGGAGATGTATTTAATGACACTAAGACAGTTTTGTCAACGAGGTATTTAAATAATTTAAGAACATTTAATTACCCAACCATACAATATGAAGTTGACAAAAGAGATTCTACTGCTCAATCTTTGGTAGCCAAAGTTTATTTGACACCTCGAAAAAAATATAGTTTTGGGTACACCTTAGATTTTACACATTCTAATATAGAAGATTTCGGTATAACAGGAAGTATTACTGAAACAATTCGTAATGTGTTTAATGGCGCCGAAACTTTAGAACTTTCAGCCAGAGGAAATATTGGTGCTTCTAATGACATTGCCAATTCAAATGATAGCTTTTTTAATGTCTCGGAATATGGTGTAGATGCAAAACTAAATTTTCCTAGAGTATTATTTCCTATCAAAACTGAAAAAATAATCCCGAAGAGTATGCTTCCTTCAACAGTTTTTAGTCTTGGTCTTTCTAAGCAAACTAATATTGGACTGGACAAGGAAAACTTTACAGGATCTTTTTCATACAACTGGACGCCAAAGAAAAACATAACTGCCAGATTGGATCTTTTAAACTTTCAGTTTGTCCGCAATTTAAATCCTCAAAACTATTTCCATATTTATACAAGTTCTTATGATGCTTTGAATGACATTGCAAAGACTTATAATACAAACACAGAATATGTAGATGACTATGGCAATTTAATTATAGAAAGTGGTACAACAGGTTTTACAAACGATGTTTTAACAGGTAAAACAGCACTAACCCCAAGTAATACAGAATTTCAAGACGTAAACAGTATTGAACAACAAAGAATACGACTTACTGATAACGATTTTATCTTGGCTACCAATTTTAATTACACAAAAACTAGTAAAAGAGATTTACAAGACAACGACTTTTATACTTTTAGAACAAAGGTAGAATCTGCTGGTACCTTGCTAACTGCAATATCTGAGATTGGAAATATTCCTAAAAATCAAGACGGAAATTATGAAATTTTTAATTTGGAATATTCCGAGTACATAAAAACCGAATTTGATTTTATTAAACATTGGAGTTTTGGTAAATCCAACATATTTGCCATGCGAACTTTTTTCGGTATTGCGATTCCTTATGGAAACTCAAACAGTATTCCGTTTTCAAAAAGTTACTATGCCGGAGGATCTAATGACAACAGAGCGTGGCAACCCTACAATCTAGGACCAGGAAGTAGTTCTTTTTCGAATGATTTCAATGAAGCCAATATGAAACTTGCCATTAGTGGTGAATACCGTTTTCAAATTGCGGGCAAATGGGGTGGCGCATTTTTTGTAGATGCAGGCAATATTTGGAACGTTCTTGACGCTGTTACCTATGCTCCAGCGAAATTTGACAGCCTAAAAGACCTCAGCGAAATCGCTGTAGGAACAGGATTTGGAATTCGATATGACATAGGTTTCTTTGTAGTAAGGCTCGATGTTGGATTTAAAACCTACAATCCGGCCAAGGAAATCGGGGAAAGATGGTTTACTCAATATAATTTTGCAAACTCTGTTTTTAATTTTGGAATCAATTACCCTTTCTAAGTGCTAATTAATTCTTATTTTTGCAAACTAAATAATCTAAAAACTATAAAACAATTTAAAAACAATTAACATGGCACACAATATTAAACCCGGGGTAGCTACAGGTGATCAAGTACAAGAAATCTTCAAATATGCTAAAGAGAAAGGTTTTGCACTTCCTGCTGTAAATGTTATAGGATCTGACACTATCAATGGAGTTCTAGAAACTGCTGCTAAATTAAATGCACCGGTTATTATCCAATTTTCAAATGGTGGAGCGCAATTCAATGCTGGAAAAGGACTTTCAAATGCTGGAGAAAAAGCCGCTATCGCTGGTGGTATTGCTGGAGCAAAACATATTCATACATTAGCAGAAGCTTATGGAGCGACTGTTATTCTGCATACTGACCACTGTGCTAAAAAATTATTGCCTTGGATTGATGGGTTATTAGATGCTTCAGAAGAACATTTTGCTGCAACTGGAAAACCATTATTCTCTTCACACATGATTGATTTATCTGAAGAACCAATCGAAGAAAACATCGAAATCTGTAAAGGTTATTTAGCGAGAATGAGCAAAATGGGAATGACTCTAGAAATCGAACTTGGAATCACTGGCGGTGAAGAAGACGGTGTAGATAATTCTGATGTAGATAGTTCTAAATTATACACACAACCAGAAGAAGTATCTTATGCTTACGAAGAACTTTCTAAAGTAAGTTCAAGATTCACAATCGCTGCTGCTTTTGGAAACGTTCACGGTGTTTACAAACCAGGAAACGTAAAGTTGACTCCAAAAATCTTAAAAAATTCTCAAGATTACGTACAAAACAAATTCAAAACAGGACTTAATCCAGTTGATTTTGTTTTCCACGGAGGATCAGGTTCTACTTTGGAAGAAATCAGAGAAGGAATCAGCTACGGGGTTATAAAAATGAACATTGATACTGACTTACAATTTGCATTTACTGAAGGGATTCGTGATTTTATGGTTAACAATATTGATTATTTAAAAACTCAAATTGGTAACCCAACTGGTGCTGATGCTCCAAACAAAAAACACTATGACCCTAGAAGATGGTTGCGTGAAGGAGAAGTTACTTTCGTAAAAAGACTTGAGCAAGCGTTTGCTGACTTAAATAACGTGAATACACTATAAAAAGTGTTCAGTTCTCAGTTTTTTAGTGTTCAGTTCTCTTTGATGACCGAACACTAAAACTGATTACTTAGCTACAGAACACTGAATACTTGATTATTGAACACTGAATACTTAATATATGGCTTGGTTTAAAAGACAAGAAAAAGGAATCACTACGGCTACCGAAGACAAAATGGATATTCCAAAAGGACTTTGGTACAAATCACCTACTGGAAAAATTATTGATGCTGATGAATTGGCACGTAATTTATTTGTAAGTCCCGAAGATGGTTTCCATGTTAGAATTGGGAGTGAGGCCTATTTTGATATTTTATTTGACAATAATGAGTTTGTTGAATTAGATAAAAACATGACCTCTAAAGATCCGTTACATTTTGTTGATACAAAAAAATATTCGGATCGATTGAAAGATGTTATGGCAAAAACAAACCTTAAAGATGCTGTCCGCACTGGAGTTGGAAAATCCAAAGGAAAAGAAGTTGTGATTTGCTGTATGGATTTCGCCTTCATTGGTGGATCTATGGGGGCTGTTGTTGGAGAGAAAATTGCAAGAGGAATTGATCATGCGATTCAAAACAAATTACCTTTTGTAATGATATCCAAATCAGGAGGTGCTAGAATGATGGAAGCTGCTTATTCATTAATGCAATTAGCAAAAACATCTGTAAAACTAGCCCAACTTGCCAAAGCAAAATTGCCGTACATTTCTCTTTGTACTGACCCAACAACAGGAGGAACCACTGCATCTTACGCTATGTTAGGAGACATTAATATTTCTGAACCAGGTGCATTAATTGGATTTGCTGGGCCACGTGTAGTAAGAGACACTACTGGTAAAGATTTGCCTGAAGGATTTCAAACTGCTGAATTTTTATTAGAGCATGGTTTCTTAGACTTTATAACACCAAGAAAAGAATTAAAAGACAAGATTAACTTATATATTGATTTGATTCAAAACAATCCAATCAGATAAACAAAAAATCCCGAGTAAATTCGGGATTTTTTTTGTTCTTATCTTTTGAAAATTATAAACCTAATTTTAATTTCTTGGCTTTCCTTTCTTTAATTCTCTTTCAGCTATTTTAAAAACTAATTTTTCACGCCATTTCGCATAACGTTCTCTAAAGACTACCTTGATAGCGCTATCTACAGCACCATGCATGAATAAACTCCATAAGCTGGCAACTTTTCTGCCAATAGAACGATCCCATGCTCTAAGAGTTAAGGAGAAAGAGCCATCTATATAACGCATCCAGTGCCACATCCCAGCAGGCATAAACAAAGTATCTCCATGTTCTAAAAAAACTTCGTATCCTTCAACACCTTTTAAAGCAGGAAATTTTTCAAAATCTGGATTGGCGACATCATAATCCTCTAATGCATAAGTTGTATTAGGAATACAATACAACCTTTTTTTCCACTTGTAGTCAAATAATATAATATGTTTTCGACCACCAAAGTGAGTATGAAAAAGATGAGGCAAATCAATATCATAATGTAAAAAAGTGATTGCTTTTGATCCACCAAAAAACATAGCTGGCATACTTTCAATGAAACCTCCCATTAAATCTTTAGGAACTTTTACATCATTTACTAATTCAGGTCTGTGTTTGAAAAGATTAAAGAAAAAAATACGTAAATCTGTAGGTTCTCTTTTTATTAAATCCAAATATTCGCCAAATTTCATACTGGCGATAGAGGCATTGATGACCTTAGTAGGATCTGCTTTTGAATTATCAACTAGCTTTACTTCTATATCTCCTGCAATTTCTTTAAAATAGTCTGTTGACCATTTTTCACGAGCAGGCCAATCATTAGTCAGCCCTTTTATGATTAAAGGTTTCTTTTTATCTAAATAGTTTTTTTTAAAATCCTCTCTAGTTATGGAGTCAACAGTATCAACGTTTTTTAAAATAAAGCTCATTTATAAATATTTAATCATTGGATGCTCAACCAAAAATAATTAAATATTAATAGCCTTCCAAAATTTACACTAAAATAACATTATTATAACAATTCAGCTTTTTACATGCCTGTTCTGATTGCTTCAACAGGATCTAACTTAGAAGCACCAACAGCAGGGATAATACCCGAAAGAACTCCAACAATAATTGACAAACCTGCTCCAATTATGATATTCCATAAACTTAAAACAAATTCAAAATCTAATAATTTAGTGAGAATTATTGATGTGATCCAAACCATAAACAGCCCAATTATACCACCAATTACGCAAAGGATAATAGCTTCAAATAAAAATTGAAATAATATAAAACGGTTTTTGGCTCCTAATGATTTCTGAATTCCAATTAAATTGGTACGCTCTTTTACAGAAACAAACATAATATTAGCAACTCCAAAACCACCAACCAAAAAAGAAAAAACACTTATAAAGATTCCTCCGATACGTAAAGAACCCAAAATTTGATCAATCAAATCTAGGAAACCTGCGAAAACATTAATGAAAAAATTATCAATTTCTCCTGCTTTCAATCCTCTAAAATTCCTAAGTTTTTGAGAGATTTCATTTTTATATTCCTCTATATCCACTCCTTTTTCAGGTTTGAATATAATTACATTGGTTAAATTTGGATTGTTATCGCCATACAATCTTCTAATAAAATTTACTGGAATAAAGGCGGCAGAATCATTGCCATCACCAAATGTAGAGCCTTCCTTTTTTAAAACGCCTATAACAGTAAATCGTTGGCCATACAATCTCACATTTTTACCAATAGGTTGAGTGTCCCCAAAAAGGGATTTTGCTATTTCAGCACCAATTACAACCACAGGAGTTCCAGAATTAGCTTCAGACTCGTTGTAAAATCTTCCTTCTTCAAATTGTAATCCTTGAATATCAATAAATTCATAAGAAACTGGAACTATATTAACGTCAGAAATAATATTGGATTCATATTTTATAGACTCTCTTTTTGTAAAAATTTGATATGCCAATTCATTTGTATGAGTCATGGCATTTTTTAAATAAATATATTCTGAATATTTTACGTTAGGAAATTGCTCTCTTTTCCATTGCGGTATATCTGATGGGCCAAAAGAGAATTTCATTAAATAAACAGTATTTTTATCTAAACTACTTAAATCCTTTGAGATTTTTTTATCCAAAGAATCTACAGCTGCAAGTACTGCTATTATTGAAAAAATCCCAATAGTAACCCCCAATAAAGAAAGTAATGTCCTTAATTTATTGCTTCGCAATGCATTCATAGCAAAACCAAAACTCTCTTTTAATAATCGGAGGTAAACTAGCATATTTATAAAATTTGTATTACTGTAAAATTCTACCTTTTAATTTCAAAAACCTAAAAAAATATATTTAACAATTGGTATTATAATTTAATGGATTGTTACATCTTTTTTATTTAATTATATTATCAAAAAAAACTACTTTTGCACTTTAAAATTTTAACTACTCGATGAACACAACAAAAACAATCCAATCAGCATTAATTTCAGTCTTTTCAAAAGATGGTCTTGAGCCAATTGTTAGAAAATTACATGAGCAAAATGTAACTTTTTATTCAACAGGAGGTACAGAAGAATTTATTAAAAATTTAGGAATTCCTGTTATCCCCGTTGAAGATGTTACTTCTTATCCATCAATTCTTGGTGGAAGAGTAAAAACATTACACCCAAAAGTTTTTGGTGGAATCTTGAATCGTCAAGACAACGAAAGCGATGTACAACAAATGAAGGAGTATGATATTCCTCAAATTGATTTGGTTATTGTTGACTTATATCCTTTTGAAAAAACTGTAGCTTCAGGAGCTAGCGAAGCGGATATTATCGAAAAAATTGATATTGGTGGTATTTCATTAATTCGTGCTGCTGCAAAAAATTTCAAAGACACTGCGATTGTAGCTTCTATGGATCAATATGGTTTGTTTTTGGATATGATTTCTACTCAAAACGGCGCTACAACATTAGAAGACAGAAAATTATTGGCAACAAAAGCTTTTCACGTTTCTTCTCATTACGATGGAGCTATTTTTAACTATTTTAATACTGACGAAACTATCTATAAAGCGAGTATAGAAAACGGACAAGTATTGCGATATGGAGAAAATCCTCACCAAAAAGGATTCTTCTTTGGGGATTTTGAGGCTATGTTTACTAAAGTTCACGGAAAAGAATTGTCATACAACAATTTGTTAGACGTTGATGCTGCTGTAAACTTAATTCATGAATTCAAAAATGACGATCCAACATTTGCCATTTTAAAACATAACAACGCTTGTGGATTAGCTACAAGAAAAACTATTTCTGAAGCATACAACGTTGCATTGGCTTGCGACCCTACATCAGCTTTTGGAGGGGTATTAATTGCTAATGCTAATATTGATGTTGCTACTGCAAATGAAATTAACAAATTATTTTGTGAAGTAGTTATCGCTCCATCTTATGATGCTGAAGCAATTGCTATCCTGCAAGAAAAGAAAAATAGAATTATTTTAATTCAAAACGAAGTGGAATTACCTCAAAAACAGGTAAGAACTTGTTTGAATGGATTGTTAATTCAAGAAAGAAACAACATCACTGATACTAAAGCAGACTTAAAAACCGTTACTCTAACAGCACCAACAGAACAAGAAATCGAAGATTTAATTTTTGCTTCTAAAGTTTGTAAGAATACTAAATCAAATACGATTGTATTCGCAAAAAACGGAACTTTAATTTCTTCTGGAACAGGGCAAACCTCAAGAGTAGATGCATTAGTACAAGCTGTAGAAAAAGCGAAAGCATTTGGATTTAGTTTAGAAGGAGCCTCAATGGCAAGTGATGCATTTTTCCCCTTTCCAGACTGTGTAGAATTAGCTAAAAAAGCAGGAGTAACTGCGGTAATTCAACCTGGTGGATCAATCAAAGACGAATTGAGTATCAATTATTGTAATGAAAACAATCTTGCAATGGTATTTACTGGAACTCGTCATTTTAAACATTAATTTGTTTAACTTTGTGCGTAATTTTTTTATAACTTTTTAACCCTTACAAAGGCATATGGGATTTTTTGATTTCATGACTGAGGATATCGCGATAGACCTTGGTACAGCAAACACTTTAATCATTCACAATGACAAAGTCGTAATTGACAGCCCGTCTATAGTTGCTCGTGATAGAATATCAGGCAAAATTATTGCAGTTGGTAAAGAAGCCAACATGATGCAAGGAAAGACGCATGAAAACATTAAAACAATTAGGCCTTTAAAAGATGGAGTAATCGCCGATTTTGATGCCTCAGAAAAAATGATTAGTATGTTTATCAAAAGCATACCGGCATTGAAAAAAAGAATGTTTACACCTGCACTTAGAATGGTCGTATGTATTCCTTCAGGAATTACAGAAGTAGAGATGCGTGCGGTAAAAGAGTCTTGCGAGAGAGTTAATGGTAAAGAAGTATATTTAATTCATGAGCCTATGGCTGCTGCAATTGGTATTGGTATCGATATTATGCAGCCAAAAGGAAACATGATTGTCGATATAGGTGGTGGAACAACTGAGATTGCAGTAATTGCTTTAGGAGGTATCGTTTGTGATAAATCTGTGAAAATTGCAGGAGATGTTTTTACCAATGATATTGTTTACTATATGCGTACACAACACAACTTATTTGTTGGAGAAAGTACTGCAGAAAAAATAAAAATTCAAATTGGAGCTGCAATCGAAAACCTAGAAACTCCTCCTGAGGACATGTCTGTTCAAGGTAGGGATTTATTGACTGGTAAACCAAAGCAAGTGGAGGTATCTTATAGAGAAATTGCAAAAGCATTGGATAAATCAATTCAGCGTATTGAAGACGCTGTAATGGAGACCTTGTCTCAAACTCCTCCAGAGTTAGCAGCTGATATTTACAATACAGGTATATACCTTGCAGGTGGTGGATCTATGCTAAGAGGACTCGACAAAAGAATCTCTCAAAAAACAGATTTACCAGTTTACATCGCAGAAGATCCATTGAGAGCTGTTGTAAGAGGAACAGGAATGGCACTTAAAAATATTGGGAAATTTAAAAACATATTAATTAAGTAAATCACTGATTCACTTAATATTATAGTTGTTTAACATATATTATACCTTTAAAAAATGCAGCAAATATTTTCATTTATTATAAAAAACAGTAATAGATTACTGTTTTTGCTGCTTTTGGGTATTTCATTATCTCTAGCAATACAATCTCACTCTTATCATAGAAGTAAAATAATTAGTTCCGCGAATTTTTTGAGCGGGGGTGTTTATGAAAAAATTAATTCTTTCGAAGAGTATCTACATCTGCAGGAACAAAATGAAGAACTTGCTAGGGAAAATGCCAATTTAAAGAGTTTGTTATTTAAAACTCAGGATACATCCAAAATTCCAAATTTAGATAGCCTCAAAGGGGTTTTACCAAAAGACATTGTTGTATCAAAGGTCATCCACAATTCTTTTAATGTTTATGAGAATTTCTTAACTTTAAATTCAGGTTCAAAATCGGGAGTTAAACCAGATATGGGCGTAATTAATAACTTGGGGATTGTTGGAATTATTGATGATGTATCTGAAAATTATGCAACAGTAATAAGTATCTTAAATACGAAATCGCAAATAAATGCTAAGATTAAAAATTCGAATCATTTTGGAACCTTAATTTGGGATGGGAAAAACACTGGTTATGTTCAATTAGTTGATGTGCCAAGACTCGCTAGTATTCGAAAAGGAGACACCATAGTTACTGGAGGTCAATCTGTTATTTTTCCAGAGAATATTGGTATTGGGACTATTGACAAAATAGAGGTGCCAAGTGATAAGAATCATTATTATCAAATAAAGGTAAAACTATTTAATGACATGACTAATTTAGGGCATGTTTACATTATAAAAACGGAGAATAGCGAAGAAATTAGAAATTTAGAAAATCGAAGAAAAGATGAATAGCACGTTATTAGTGAATACTTTTCGTTTTGTGCTCTTATTAGCTTTACAGATTCTAGTTTTTAATAATATGAATTTTGGAGGCTATGCAAGTGCGTTCCCATATATCCTTTTTATCATTCTTTATCCTGTAAACGGAAATAAATCCAATCTTCTTATTGCTAGCTTTTTTTTAGGATTAGTTATGGACTTATTTAGTAATTCTGGAGGGGTTCATGCTACGGCATGTGTTCTTTTGGCCTATTTAAGACCTTACTTTTTTAAATTTTCTTTTGGTCTAAGTTATGAATATCAAACAATCAAATTGAATGATGTATTAACGCCAGAACGCTTTACATTTATTTTATTAGCAGTCAGTACACACAATATAGTACTGTTTTTATTAGAGTCGTTTCAAATTTCCTTTATTTTAGACATTATAATTAGAACATTTTTGAGTATATTGTTTACCCTTTTAATCTGTATTATTTTAATTTATCTCATAAAGCCAAATAAACGATGAGAAAAGCCTTGTTGCCAGCCTTAATTATTATTGGTGCATCTTTATTAATCATACGTGTTTTTTACCTGCAAATTATTGATGATTCATTCAAACTAAAATCAGAAAATAATGCTATAAAAATAAAATATGATTATCCAGAGAGAGGTTATATTTATGATCGAAATGGTGTATTATTAGTAGCCAACCAGCCCTCTTATGATATCATGGTTATCCCAAGAGAGTTAAACAAAACAGACACACTTGAGTTTTGTAAACTATTAAATATTACCAAAGACGATTTTATTAAAAGAATAGAAAAGGCAAGAGTTTACAGTCCAAGATTGCCTTCTGTATTTATGGCACAGTTGAATAAAATCGAATTTGCCGCTTTCCAAGAAAAAATCAGAAAATTTGAAGGCTTTTATTTCCAAAAACGTTCCTTACGTGATTATGAAGTAAATTATGGAGCCAATATTTTTGGTTTTATAACCCAAGTAAACGAAAAACTTATTGAAAAAAACAAATATTACAAAAGCGGTGATTTAATTGGAATGCAAGGTGTTGAACAAAGCTATGAGGAAGTTCTTCGTGGTATAAAAGGAGTTAAATACTTTCAGAAAGATAAATTTAATCGAGAAATTGGTTCTTACAAAGACGGAAAATATGATACAATTGCTGTTCAAGGAGAAGATATAAATCTGACCATTGATTCAGAAATTCAAAAGTATGGAGAGCAATTAATGGTTAATAAACGTGGAGGAATAGTCGCTATCGAACCTAAAACAGGTGAAATTTTAGCACTAGTTACTGCGCCTTCTTATGACCCTGGAATTCTTGTAGGAAGACAACGCTCAAAAAATTACACCAAACTATATCATGATTCTATAGCAAAACCTCTTTACGACAGAGGACTATTGGCCGAATATCCTCCTGGTTCTCCATTTAAGATAATGACTGGACTCGTTGGGCTACAGGAAAATGTAGTTGATGAAAGCACTACTTTTATGTGTAATCATGGATTTTATTATGCCCCTGGTCGATTTCAAGGATGTCATTGTGGTGGTGGGCCAAGAGATTTGCATGTAGGAATTTATAAATCATGTAACGCGTATTTTTCAAACGTGTATTTGCGTACAATTGCAAAATACAAGAGTACACCTTATGCGGTTGATGTCTGGAGTAATCATATTAAAAGTTTTGGATTGGGACAATTTATGGGCTATGATTTACCAACTGGACGAAGAGGAAAGATACCAACTTCCAAAACCTATAAAAGAATGTACCCTGGTTGGGGTTATAGTGGAAAAACGATTATATCAAATGCAATAGGTCAAGGTGAAGTATTGATGACACCAATTCAATTGGCAAATATGATGTCAGCGGTAGCGAATGAAGGATATTATTATACACCTCATATCATTAAAAAAATAAAAGGAGAAACAATTGATAAAAAGTTTGTTACCAGACACGAAACTACCATTGATAAAAAATATTTTCCTCCAATGATTAGCGGTTTATTTGATGTATATAACAAAGGAACAGCTTATGCTCTTAGGGTAGAAGGAATCGATATTTGTGGAAAAACAGGTACCGCAGAAAATTTTGCTAAAATTAATGGAGTTAGAACAAAGCTACAAGATCACTCTATTTTCGTAGCATTTGCACCAAAAGATGATCCCAAAATTGCTATCGCAATTTTAGTAGAAAACGGTGGTTTTGGAGCTACGATCGCAGGTCCAATTGCCAGCTTGATGATTGAAAAATATTTAAGAAAAAAAATCACAAGAACGGATTTAGAAACTCGCATATTGAACACCAGTTTACAAAGCCGATATGCAAAATTAGGTGGTCTTTCTGCTGAAGTTAAAGAACAATTAAGAATACAAGATTCTATCATACAAAGTAAGAAGAAACCTGTTGTTGTAAAAATAGATTCCTCAAAGACCAAAAAATAACACATTCATATCAAATGAAAAATCAAAGTTTATCAAGCAATATTGATTGGATATGTATCATAATCTACATCGCACTTGTGTCTTTAGGTTGGTTAAATATCTATTCATCTTCGTTGTCCTCTACTGAAGGGACTTATGAAAAGCAAGCCATATTTATTGCTTTGACTATTCCAATGATATTTGTTTTATTATACATAGATGGCAAGTTTTATGAAAAATATGCTAGTGTCATTTTTGTTATTTCATTAGTTTCGTTGGCAGGCCTCTTTGTTTTTGGAAAAACCATCGCAGGACAACGATGCTGGTATGGATTTGGAAGTTTTACTTTGCAACCTTCTGAATTTGCTAAAGCCGCAACATCATTAGCCATCGCAAAATATCTTAGCGATACTCAGATCAACTTAAAAGAAACAAATCGGCAAATGCAGGCATTGGCAATCGTCTTTTTGCCTGTAATGCTCATTTTACCACAACCGGACCCTGGTAGCGCATTAATCTACAGTATTTTTATCATTGTTTTATTTAGAGAAGGATTACCTTCATGGTATGTTTGGACTGGCTTCATAACGATTTTACTCTTTATGTTGACTTTAATTATTGAACCTGAATACGTCATATTAATCTCGCTATTAGTTATCGTTTTCATTTACTATAAATCAAGATTAGCTGATAGGAATATTGTCTTGAGCGGAATTCTTTTTGCCCTGATCTCAGGATTTGTTTTGTCTGTAAACTATGTCTTTACCAATGTATTCAAACAACACCATCGTGACCGTTTTAATATCTTATTGGGTAAAGAAGTCGATATGAAGGGAATTGGATACAACACGAACCAATCTGAGATAGCTGTTGGTTCAGGAGGATGGTTCGGAAAAGGCTTCTTAGAAGGAACACAAACCAAAGGTGGTTTTGTACCCGAGCAACATACCGATTATATTTTTACTACTGTTGGTGAAGAATGGGGGTTTGTTGGATCTCTGGTAGTAATAGCACTTTTCACAGGCTTGTTCCTCAGAGTAATTTACCTTGCTGAAAGACAAAAAACCAAATTTAGCAGAGTGTATGGCTATTGTGTTGCGGGCATTTTATTTACTCACTTTTTTGTAAATATTGCAATGGTTATCGGTGTTTTTCCAACTATTGGTGTTCCGTTACCGTTCTTTTCTTATGGAGGATCTGGTTTATGGGGATTTACCATTTTATTATTTATCTTTATTAAAATGGACGCTAATAAAGTGAATGAGTGGTAACATAAGCAATTCTTTATAAGCTTAAAAATTACTTCTCCTTTCCATTCGTTGTCAGTGCATTTGAGAACCAAATAAACACTTATTAGACAACACTTATTAGACAACAATACAGTGTCATCTTAGATTTCTATTTAAACAAGAATATACTACCTATTTTTCAGTTGCTTAATACTCTTTATTTTCGACAAGAGATTTATATAAAAAAAACGCTTCAATTACTGAAGCGTTTTCTGTTTTTTAAAACCACAACTTTTATGATTTAACTAACTTTTTTTTATCATTTGAAAGATTGCTTTTCACAATAGATTTAGTTTGCAAATCATCAAGTATATTTAAAGCTTCTTCCACATAAACATCTTTTGATAAACTTTCATGCCATCTATCTCTTTTCTCTTTTAGAACTGGATCTTTACTAAACTCATCTAATTCGTAAGGCAAAGAAGTGAATTTTAAATTGTTTTTATAATCAACAATTGGTTTAAACTTTTTAGCCGTTTCTTCAATTTGATTTTGAGCAATTTTAAATTTATCAATTTTCAAGCTATAAGTATTATCATTACTTCTACTATCGATCCATTTAGCATTTTCTTCGATCAATTGAAATTGAATATTTTTCGCAATTCTCATTTTACTATTTGCAATAGCTTGTTCAAATTTTGAATTTTTATTCCAAACAGTGTATGGAGCTGGATCAATTTTATCCCATTTCATTGCGTTTTCCTCATCACGCTCTCCCATTTTTAAATAAGCATAACGATCTGGCATCACTACATCACTACTTACTCCTTCTAATTGAGTGGAACCACCGTTTATTCTATAAAACTTCTGAGTGGTGGTTTTCAAAGCTCCTAAATCTCCAGCAGAATTATTTCGCACAAATTGATTCAAATCAATAACATTCTGAACAGTTCCTTTACCGTAAGTTTGTTTACTTCCAATGATAATTCCTCTTTTATAGTCTTGAATTGCTGCTGCTAAAATCTCAGAAGCTGAGGCAGAAAATTCATTAACCATTATAACCAAAGGACCGTCCCATTCGATTTTTTTATCAGTATCGTATAAAATTTCTTTTTTCTTACCTGCTGATTTAATTTGTACTATTGGTCCTTGTTCGATAAATAAACCTGCAATATCTACAACGGTTGATAAAGACCCTCCTCCATCATCACGAACATCCAAAACGATACCATTTACACCTTCTTTTTTCAATCTATCAACTTCAAGTGCAATATCTTTTCCAGCATCTCTTCCGTCTTTATTTTCAAAATCTATGTAAAATTTAGGCAAATAAATTACTCCATATTTAAGACCATTTTTCTCAACAACACTTGATTTAGCGTATGTCTCTTCAATCTCAACTATATCTCTTATGATAGAAATTACCTGAATAGTTCCATCTACTTTTTTAACTGTTAAACGAACTTCAGAACCTTTTGGCCCTTTAATTTTTTTAACCACATCATCCAAACGCATCCCCACAACATCAACAGGAACTCCGTTTCCTTGAGCAACTTTCATTACCAAGTCACCAGCTTCTAATTTTTTACCTCTCCAAGCTGGGCCACCAGAGATTAATTCTGAAATTTCAGTATAATCATTTTTCTTTTGTAATCTAGCACCAATCCCCTCAAGTTTACCACTCATGCTAACATCAAATCTCTCTTTTTCTTCAGCTGGAAAGTAAGATGTATGTGGGTCAAAACGAGACATGATTGAATTTATGTACAATGAAAACCAATCATCTCTTTTCAATTCATTCATAAAACTAAAAGAATCATTTAATGAACTCAAAGAGGCTTCTCTAGTTTCAGCTTCTAGTACAGCATCTTTTTTCATTACATACTTTGGATCTTTCAATTTCTTATCTTCTTCCATTTTTTTCTTATCTGTAAAAGACGAAAGAGTAGATAATTTAATTTGTTTTCTCCATTTTTCCTTTAATTCTGCACTGTTTTTAGCATACGGTGCTTTTTCGTAATCAACATTGAAATCCTCATCAATATTGTAATCAAAAGGCTTGCTCAAAATATCTTTAAACACTTTTTTGCTTTCCTCCATACGAAGCATTAAACGATCATAAGTAAGATTAAAAAAAGTTAAATCTCTATTATTTAATTGATCATCTAGTTCCAATTCAAATTTGGAAAACTCGTTAATATCTGATTGCAAGAAAAAGCGCTTAGACGGATCTAATGCTGCTATATAATCCTTGTACACACCTTTTGAAAAATTATCATCAATAACGGCAGGATTATAATGTCCCTTCTCAATTACAAATGTCAATAGTTCCAGTAGTAATTTGTCTTTTTCTGGATCAACTGCTTTTTTTGAATTGATATTAAATGCAAATAAGGTAACCGAAAGGCATACCACTGCAATGAGTATTTTATAATTTCTTTTCATAAAGCTAATAATAGAATTCATCAATTTTTTGAACTAAGTTACGTTAAAAACCGTGCCAACCCCTTGCAACACTATATAATTTTTTGTTAAAGGTATAAAATAGGTTTTTTTATTTTACCAATTTTTTAGCAAAAATATATTTTATTTGGTCGCAATATAAGATTTTGTGTTACTACATTTGTTGTTGAAGACGAAATTTAACAACAATTCCATTTTTCAATAAAAAACTACTAATGAAAAACGAAAAACCTTTAATACTTATTACAAATGACGATGGAATAACTGCACCAGGAATCCGAACTCTAATAGAAGTAATGGCTACAATAGGAAATGTCGTTGTTGTCGCTCCAGACAAGCCACAGAGCGCAATGGGTCATGCCATTACCATAAACAACACTTTGTATCTCAATAAAATCTCAAAAGATTCTGATGAAATAACAGAATACAGTTGTTCTGGCACACCTGTAGATTGTGTAAAAATAGCTGTGAACGAAATCCTTAAACGCAAACCTGATTTGTGCGTTTCTGGCATTAATCATGGTTCTAACTCTTCTATAAATGTTATCTATTCTGGGACTATGAGTGCCGCTCTCGAAGCTGGAATAGAAGGCATTCAAGGCATTGGCTTCTCTTTATTAGATTATGACTGGAATGCTGATTTTTCACAAATTAAATCATATGTAAAAACCATAGCACTAGAGGTCTTACAAAAGAAACTCCCGGAAGGTGTTATCCTGAATGTGAATTTCCCTAAATTAAAAGAAAAAGAAATCAAGGGAATTAAAATATGTCGTCAGGCAAATGCTAAATACGACCAAAAATTTGACAAACGACAAACTCCATTTGGTAAAGATTATTACTGGCTAGCAGGAGAATTTGTTAATGAAGACAAAGGCGAAGACACTGATGAATGGGCTTTAAAAAACGGCTTTGTTTCCATAGTTCCTGTTCAATTTGACCTAACGGCACATCACGCAATACAAAATTTAACTAAAAGAAATTGGAATGAATAAAATGGATTTACTTACCGGATTTATTATTGGAATCATCGCCTGTTTTATTGGAATGTTTCTTTACATAACAATTGGAATGCATACCGATTTTTTGACAGGTATTCAAATAATGAAAACCGAAGGTCATCTTGGGAAAATAGTTACACTAGGCGCCATTCTTGATTTAATTGCATTTGGTATTTTACTAAGAATAAACAAAGAGCTCATGGCCAGAGGTGTCGTTTTGGCAGTTATTGTATTAACTATTACCACTTTATTCCTTTAACCTTTTATATACTAAGTTTCTAAGAGTCTATGTTTAAAAAAGTAACCTATTATCTTAGAATCTTTAAAAAAGAATAAATACTATATTTGTTTTTCCAAAAAAAAACTAAAATGAAGTACTATATTATTGCAGGAGAAGCTTCCGGAGATTTACACGGATCCAATTTAATGAAAGCACTCTATGAAGAAGATCCAAAAGCCGACATTCGTTTTTGGGGTGGTGATTTGATGCAAAATGTAGGAGGTACTTTAGTAAAACACTATCGCGATTTAGCTTTTATGGGATTCATAGAAGTGGTTTTCAACCTGAAAACCATTTTGAATAACATTACTATTTGCAAAAATGACATTACACAATTCAATCCTGATGTAATTATTTATATCGATTACCCTGGTTTTAATATGCGAATTGCGAAATGGGCAAAACAAACAGGTTACAAAAATCACTATTATATTTCTCCACAAATTTGGGCATGGAAAGAAAACCGAATCACTGCCATCAAACACGATGTGGACAGAATGTACGTGATTTTGCCTTTCGAAAAAGATTTTTATGAAGTCAAACATCACTTTCCCGTTGATTTTGTTGGACATCCTCTAATCGATGCTATTCATAATCAATCAGCTATTGATGCGACAGCTTTTCGAACCGAAAATCATTTGTCCGAAAAACCAATTATTGCCATTTTACCAGGAAGTCGCAAACAGGAAATTAGCAAGATGTTAAGCGTTATGCTAAGCGTCGTTACTGACTTTCCAGACTACCAATTCGTAATTGCTGGCGCACCAAGTCAGGAATTTAGTTTTTACCAACAATTCATTTCTAGTGAAAACATAAAATTTATCTCCAATAAAACCTATGCTTTACTTCGAAATTCTACAGCTGCATTAGTCACATCAGGTACTGCAACTCTAGAAACGGCACTTTTCAAAGTTCCCGAAGTCGTATGCTATAAGGGAAGTTGGGTTTCTTACCAAATCGCTAAACGCATTATCACACTCAAATACATTTCTCTTGTCAACTTAATTATGGACAGAGAAGTCGTAACCGAATTAATTCAAAACGATTGCTCGGCCAAACGAATCAAAGAAGAATTAAATAAAATTCTAGAGCCAAACTACCGCAAAACTTTACTTGAAAACTACGATTTACTCGAAGAAAAACTAGGCGGAATAGGTGCTAGCAAAAAAACTGCGCAATTAATCGTCTCGGCCATAAAATAATTTCATAATCAAACAAAAAAACACTTAATTCTTACAAAATAATTGTATTTTAGAAGCTGTGAAATTCTATAATTTCTAAACTAAACAGTTTCAAAACATGAAAGTCTTTCAATTTCCATTAGTAAGAATTACGATTTTTTTTATTTTTGGCATACTGTTTTCCTATTCTATAAAGCCAATTCCTTCAGTTGCATTTATTTTACTTGCAATAAGTTCACTTGTTTTTATCACGGCTTATTATTCATTAAAAATAAAATCCAAAATATTTTCTCTATTTGGAATTGCCACTTACTTGCTAGCCTTTTTCATTGGAGCAACTACACAAACTGTCCATACCGAATCTCTTCAAAAAAACAATTATACACATAATAGAAACATCTTTGATAGAAACCATACTTTCACCCTTACGTTAAGAGAAAAACTAAAGACCAATTCTTTTAATGAACGTTACATTGCTCAACTAACTTCTATTGATCAAGAAAAAACTTCTGGAAAAATTTTACTTAATATTCGCAAAGACAGCTTAACAAATAATTTAGTCATTGGTAATCAATTAAAAATTAATGGGCTCCTAAACAAAAACACACCTCAAAAAAATCCAAATCAATTTGATTACTCTAGATATCTCGAGAACAAACAAATTTATGCTCAACTCTATGCTGACCCAAGTCAAATAAAGTTCAATTCTAAAATTGACGAAGATATTTGGTATTATACTGCTTCTTTAAGATCTAGAATCATTCAAAATTTAGAGAAAAGTAAATTCAGCACTAAAGAACTAAATGTCGCAGTTGCCTTAATACTTGGACAACAACAAGATATTGATTCCGATATCATAAAAGATTATCAATATGCAGGAGCCGTGCATATTTTATCCGTTTCTGGACTGCATATCGGTTTTATACTTCACTTTATCACTTTCCTACTAGAACCTTTTCCTAACACCAAAAGAGGTTCTTTTATTAAACTATTAATTACAGTAATATCATTATTTCTTTTTGGCGTTTTGGCAGGTTTGGCCCCTTCGGTAGTTCGTTCTGTAGTTATGTTTTCCTTTGTTGCTATCGGACAATACTTAAGACGAAGTGTCAATATTTATCATACTTTACTGGTTTCAATTTTGCTTATTCTGTTATTTCAACCATCATTTTTATTGGATGTAGGTTTTCAGTTGAGTTATACAGCTTTGTTTTTTATACTTTGGTTACAACCTTTACTGACGCAGCTTTGGAAACCAAAAAACAAAATCATTAAATACTTTTGGGATATCTTGACGGTTTCTTTTGCTGCTCAAATTGGTACATTACCGCTTAGCATTTATTATTTTCATCAATTTCCTGGTTTATTTTTTGTTACTAATTTAGTTGTAATTCCGTCTCTAACTATTATCATGAGCTTAGGAGTTCTTGTAATGGTATTAGCCGCATTTAATTGGGTTCCATTTTATCCTGCAAAAATTCTAGAACTCAGTATTCTTTTTATAAACAAAATCATTGGAACAATTGCATCATTGGAACAATTTATCATCAAGGGCATTCCATTAAATACTTCACTTTTAATAAGTAGTTATTTAGTAATAATTGCAGTAATAATAGCCTTTCAATACAGAAGAACAAAATACTTATTTACTGTACTGACAGCTATTATTATTTTACAATTATCTTTAATTACAACTAAATGGGAAGTACAAAATCAAACTGAATTCGTAATTCTAAATAGTTCTAAAAAAACTCAACTTCTTGAACGAAATGGAACTAAAACGATAATTTATGCAAATGATCCTATTTTAAACAACACAATACTATCGACCTATCTAACAGCAAATTTCAGCACATTACAACATCACTATAAATTGAAGAATCTGATTTATTTTAAAGGAAAAAAAATCCTTTTAATTGACAGTTCCAAAGTGTATCCGAACAATGTTCATCCAGATATTATATTACTTACACAATCTCCAAAGCTAAATCTTGATCGATTATTACAAACTATAAAACCCAAAATTGTTATTGCTGATGCATCCAATTATAAATCAATCCAAAAAAAGTGGGCCGCGACTTGTTCCCAAGAAAAAATCCCTTTCCATGCAACGAATGAAAAAGGATTTTATAAAATTAACTAATATTATTTAAGCTGCTTTCTTAGATTTTTATTTTTTACTTTTAGACTTACTTACAACTGGTTTTTTTACAAAAGCTTCCGTTGAAGCTATCCAAGCTGTTGGTCCACCTGCTACATAACCTGTACTCCCAAGAGGCGAAAAACTCACTTTCCCCTTTTTATCAACAGTAGCATTTGTAAAATAAACAGTTGGATAACCTTGAACTCCGAAAAATTGTTGTAACTCGTTGTTTTGCATTTTAAGTTCATCCGCTTGGGGCGTTCTTCTAGGAAAATCCAATTCTACAAGGATTACTCTTTCTTTTGCCCACTTATCAAATTCTGGTGTTTTAAACACTTCAGCTTGTAAATGCATACACCACCCACACCAATCACTTCCTGTAAAAAACAACATTAGCGGTTTTTTTTCTTTATTCGAAACTGTGATTGCTTCTTTTATATTGGTGTACCATTTCAATTCCTGCGCTTGAGATACACTAATCCCAATAAAAAAGAATGCTATTAAAACTAATTTTTTCATTTATTCTAGTTATTATTTTACGCAAATTTATACAAAAAAGCATCAAATTAATCGATTATCTTACTTCCTGCATTAGTTTTTTTACCAAAGGAGAAATAAGAATTAAAATTACTCCAGCAATCAAAGCATAAATTCCTAATTGTTTGTACCCATCGGCATATACATTTAATTTTTCAAGATTAGAAGCATTCTCAGAAGCTTCAGCAATATTGGCTCCCAATAATCCAGCAAAATACTGACCATAAGCACTCGCTAAAAACCACATTCCCATGATAACAGCTTGTGTTTTTAAAGGCGATAATTTGGTCATAGCAGACATCCCAATTGGAGACAAACAAAGTTCTCCAAAAGTAATAATGAACCAACCAAAAGTAAACAATCCTAAAGATGTCCTTCCATCAGCTCCTGCAAAGAATTTAGTATAATAAAATATCCAAAAACCAGCAGCTAGAAACAAAAATGCCAATCCAAATTTAATAACTGTATTAGGTTCAATTTTTCTTTTAGCCATCCATAGCCAAACTAATCCAACTAAAGCAGCAAAACCAATTACAAAAAAGGAATTAGCTGAATTATTTACCCCATTTGGACTTAATTCAACACCAAGTATGGTATTATTAAGATTGTTTACTGCAAAAATACTCAAAGAGCCGCCACTTTGTTCGAAAAATGCCCAGAAGAAAATAGAGAATATTATAAAAATTAAAGCTGCAAATAATTTTTTATTTTCAACTTTCGAAAAATTTTTCATTTCATATAACAAATACAAAATAGATGCCGGTCCGATAAACATCATAAAATAATCTGTATAAACAGTATTAGCCACCATGATGATGATAACTGGAATAATCAACAACGATCCAACATAGGTCAATGTTTCAAATTTTTTCTTCTTAGAACTATCTATATTTGCTAATGGAGAAAGTCCAATTGTTCCCAAAGATTTTTGAGTTTGTGTAAATGTCAAAAGACTTACAATCATTACAATTGCTGCAAATCCAAAACCAACATTCCAGCGCAAATGTTCTGGAACTATTGATTGCCACATAGAACCTTCGGCAACTGCAATACAAATATACCCACCTATTAATGCTCCAAGATTTACACCCATATAAAAAAATGAAAACCCTGCATCTCTTCTCGGATCACCTTCTTGATACAACTGCCCGACCATCGACGAAATATTAGGTTTGAAAAAACCAGTTCCGACAATTGTAAAACCTATACCTATAAAAAAGAAATTTTTTGGATCAATTGCTAAAATAACGCTTCCAATGATCATTAAAATTCCTCCCCAAAACAAAGATTTCCTTAATCCTAAAATTTTATCTGCAAATAGACCTCCGATAAAAGTGAATGCATAAACCCAGGCTTGTGTTGCGCCGTATTGCAAATTTGCAATTCTATCATTCATCCCTAATTGGCCTACCATAAATACAACCAACATCCCTCGCATTCCATAGAAACAAAAACGTTCCCACATCTCACTAAAAAACAAATACCATAATTGCTTAGGATATTTCCCTTTGAAGTTTTGTATTTCTTCTAAACTTAAATTGTGTTCCATCTATTTTATATTTAAAAACAAACCCACAAGATATCCTTGTAGGTTTGCAAAAAGATTCAGTTATTTTTAAAAAAATGATTAGTTAACACCGTGCATCATTTTTTTCAATTTTGGAGAAATCAATGCCAATATCGTTCCTGCAATTCCACAAAGGATCACAAATACCATAAAGAATTCATATAGATTTTGAATTTCAAATCCTGCAAAATTTGGATAATGATCACTTATTTGATTGTCTAATAACAATTTTAATTGATCTGCTGTTGGTGTGATTTTTTTATCCAATACTGCCTGTAAATCGATTCCTAATTCTTGAGCTTTGCTAAATTTATCACCGGTTGCCGGCATAATAGAACCTAAAGTTCCTGCCAATGCATAACCCGCTGCGTTTGCAATAAAGAATACTCCGTATAATAATGAAGAAAAACGTTTTGGAGCTAATTTCCCTACTAAAGACAATCCAATAGGGGAAAGACACAACTCACCACAAGTTTGAATTAAATATAATAATACTAACCATTTTACTGCTAACATTCCGCTTGAGCCTAAATCTTTAACATTATGAGCTATGATAAAATAGCTTAATGCAATTAAGAAAAGTCCCATAGCTTGTTTTAAAGGGGATACAGGCTCTTTTCCAGAAGCACGTAATTTATCCCAAAGAATACTAAAAGGAACAGCCATAATTACAACGAAAAGACCGTTGAAAATCTGCACCATCGATGCCGGCATTTCCCATCCAAAGAAATGTCTATCCGTTTGATTGGAAGCAATAAAAGTCAATGACGAACCTGCCTGTTCAAAAGCTGCCCAGAAGAAAATAATAAAGAAAGAAACAATGTATATTACAAATATCCTGTCTTTCTCGATTTTGGTAATAGATGTATCAGACACAATTAAGGTTGCTAATGCAATACCCGCACCATAAATAAATGGGTAAATAAGTCCTTTCACAAGTGTACTCATATCAAATGAGGTAATTCCAAATTCACCAACCAATAAAAATCTAAAAACAAAAAACATAGCAATAAACACCCCAAAAGCCATGTAAATCGAAGAGCTTTTGAAATTTGCTTTCTGAGCTTCTCCTTCTTCAAAATCAGCTGAAACATTGTGTTTTGGTAATCCTCCAATAGGTCTTCCTTCTGGAGACACTACATATTTATTTTTCAATACGAAAAAAACTAATGTCCCTGTAAACATAGCCAAAGAAGCCGCAAGGAATCCCCATTTAAATGCAAATGGATCTTGTACACCATTAACTTTAACATCACCAAGAATAGGACAAATAAACTGCCCCAAGAATGCCCCTAAATTAATTCCCATGTAGAAAATAGTAAATGCTGTATCCAACCTAGATTTTTCTTGTTTTGGGTACAAACTTCCAACCATTGAAGAAATATTTGGTTTGAAAAATCCATTTCCAAAAATGATAACAAATAATCCTAACCACATCATGGTCTTAGCTAAATCAAGATTTGAACTAAAAACAGAAGCACTAAAAAATAGAAATAACTGCCCAATCCCCATTAACAAACCTCCCAGAAGAATACAATTTCTATTACCTAAGAACCTGTCCGATATGAAACCTCCTAACATTGGTGTCAAATAACATAAAGCCAAAAACCCACCATAAAAAATAGCTGAATCCGCCTCAAGATATTTTAAAGAATTTACCATGAAAAGAGCAAGCAGTGCCCGCATTCCGTAAAAATTGAAACGTTCCCACATTTCGGTTCCAAATAGCACCCAAAGTCCTTTAGGATGTGCTGAATTCGTCTTAGTTTCTGTCATTTTTTTTTGGGTATTTGTGATTTTTATTATAAATTTTCTTTGATAAAGTTAGTCATTTTATTGTACAATTGAATTCTAGTTTTACCACCATAAATTCCGTGATTTTTGTCTGGATAAATTTGTGAATCAAATTGTTTATTGGCTTGAATTAAGGCTTCCATCATTTGCATTGAATTTTGCACATGCACGTTGTCATCAGCAGAACCATGAATTAAAAGGAACTTTCCTTTCAATTTACTTACATGATTTATTGGCGAATTTTGATCATATCCACTAGCGTTCTCTTGAGGTGTCTGCATATATCTTTCGGTATAAATAGTGTCATAAAAACGCCAATTGGTTACTGGAGCTACAGCAATTGCCATTTTGAAAACATCAGCTCCCTGGAAAATACAATTCGATGCCATAAACCCACCAAAAGACCATCCCCAAATTCCAATTCTTGACGCATCAACATACGGATAAGCCCCTATTACTTTGGCTGCATCAATTTGATCTTCTACCTCATACTTCCCTAATTGCAATTGAGTTACTTTTTTGAAATCAGCTCCTTTATAACCCGTTCCTCTTCCATCAACGCAAGCTACGATATATCCTTGTTGCGTTAACATCATAAACCAATAATCATTAGCATTTATCCATTGATTATTTACTTGTTGCGAACCTGGCCCTGAATATTGATACATAAATACAGGATATTTTTTGGAAGCATCAAAATCCTTTGGCTTCAAAATCCATGCGTTCAACTCGTTTCCTTTAGCCGTTTTTAAAACAAAAAACTCTTTAGAAGGCAAAGTATAAGCTTTTAATTTAGAGACAAGCGCTTGGTTATTTTCGATAACTTGAATTTCTTTTCCTGCTTTTGACTCATTTAAAGTATAAGTAGTTGGCTGAGAAGAACTAGAAAAAGTATTGATAAAAAATTGGAAATTAGGACTAAAAGTCGCCGCATTTGTTCCTGTATTTGTAGTTAAACGAACTTTGTTTTTTCCGTCTAATCCGATACGATATACATCTCTGTTGATCGAACCATTTTCTGTAGATTGGTAAAAAATGGTTTTTGTTTTTTCGTCGAAACCGTAGTATGAAGTAACTTCCCAGTTTCCTTTTGTAACCTGATTTTTGAGTTTCCCCTTTTTATCATAGACATAAATGTGATTAAAACCGTCTTTCTCACTTGTCCAAATGAAGCTATTATCTTTTAAAAACGTAAGATTATCAGTATCTACAAAATCGATATATGCTTTATCTTTTTCGTTCAATACTACTTTCGTTGAACCTGTCGAAGCATCAACAAAAAGTAAATCCAGATTATCTTGATGACGATTCAATACCTTTGCTGATAATACATTGGCATCATTTGTCCATTCTATCCTTGGGATATAAAAGTCAGTGTAGCTTCCTAAGTTTATTCCTTTAGTAACATTAGTATTTACATCAAAAATGTGCAATGACACTGTTGAGTTTTTTTCTCCTGCTTTTGGATATTTAAAAGTTTCAATTGTTGGATACAAACTTTTTTCGAAAATAGACATTGAAAATTCTGGAACTTGACTTTCGTCAAAACGAATGTAGGCAACTTTTTTACTATCTGCGCTCCAATCAAATGCTCTTACGAAAGCAAATTCTTCTTCATAAACCCAATCCGTAATACCATTAATGATGGCGTTTTTTCTTCCATCGGTAGTAATAGCTGTTGAGTTTTTGGAAACAATATCATAAATGTATAAGTTGTTCTCTTTAGCATAAGCAATTTTTGTCCCATCAGGAGAAAATGTTGGCTCCTGCACCTTGAAATCAAAAAGCTTTATTAATGTTTTAGTTGGAATATCATATAAAAAATAATCAGCAGTAAATGAGTGGCGGAAAATTTTTACTGTATTACAAGCAATTAATATCTTTTTTTCAGAAGCATCAAACGTGTAACTGTCAATTCCGTAAGCCAGCTCTTTGAAATTTTTGGTATCAATTAAATTCGATACTTTTTTTAAAGTTGCAAAATCATAAAGATCAATTTGCATACTTCTCGTAGCTCTATCAAAATTTAATACAGTGTATTGATTGGTGTTTTGCAAGGATTGCAATTCATCCATTCCTTTGGCACTAAAAGTACCTGTGAAAATCTCGTCAACGGTAATTTTTTGTTGACCAAATACAGTAACACACAAAAAGAAAAGTAACGCAGTGAATTTATTCGAATTCATTAAAGTAGGTTAAGATATAAAAACGACAATTTTAGTGAAAATTTTACAAATAAAACACACAATCGATGTTAAATGTTATAAAAATTTATTTTTAACACTCCCTTTAAATGTTTTTCAATAATTGATTAAAAACCAAACAGTCTTCGTACTGAATGAGCTATATTTAAAATTTATCAAGAAAAAAATTATAGCAGTCTTATCCAAATTACAGCCATTTATTGATAGATACAGAAGAATCTATCTCTTTTTTTGGTCAACCATTTTTCATTAAAATCAATTCCAAAAATAAAATAAAGGAATGCGTATATTTGCCATATCAAAGACATAATTAATACCTATGAACAACGCAGTTGCTGGATTTTCTAAATTATCCAAAGAAGAAAAAATAAACTGGATTGCCAATCACTATTTTTCAACTCCAAGTGAAGCAATCACTTTACTAAAAAACTACTGGAACGCTGATGAAAAACTTCAAAAACTGCATGATGAATTCATAGAAAACACCATTTCAAATTTCTACATTCCTCTTGGTGTAGCGCCTAATTTTCTAATCAATGGAAAATATTATACAATTCCAATGACAATTGAAGAAAGTTCGGTAGTCGCTGCAGCTTCTAAAGCAGCAAAATTTTGGTCAACTCGAGGGGGATTTAAAGCTACAGTAATTAATACCGAAAAAATTGGACAGGTTCATTTTATCTACAAAGGAGATCAGTCAAAACTAATCACCTTCTTTTCACAATTAAAATCTAAACTCTTTGATAATACCGAAAATCTTACCAAAAACATGCAAAAACGTGGTGGTGGAATTTTAGATATTCTCCTAAAAGACAAAACGGATTTATTGCCAAATTACTACCAACTTCACGCTACTTTCGAAACAAAAGATAGCATGGGAGCCAATTTCATCAACTCTTGTTTGGAACAATTTGCCAAAACATTGAAAGAAGAAGCTTTGGTTTTTGAGCCATTTTCAGAAGAAGAAAAACACATACAAGTCGTGATGAGCATACTTTCGAATTATGTCCCAAATTGCATTGTTCGAGCCGAAGTTTCTTGTCCAATTGGAGAATTAGCCGAAAAACATATTGAAGATCCGCAAGAATTTGCGGCCAAATTTATACAAGCTGTCCAAATTGCCGAAGTAGAACCCTTCCGAGCGGTAACTCACAACAAAGGCATCATGAACGGAATTGACGCCGTTGTCCTTGCAACTGGAAATGATTTTAGAGCAGTTGAAGCTGGAATTCATGCGTACGCTTCTAAAAATGGTCAATATTCAAGCCTTTCTCATGCCAAAATAGAAAACGGAATTTTCAGTTTCTGGCTAGAAATTCCGTTGGCTTTAGGGACAGTCGGAGGATTAACATCGTTGCATCCTTTGGTAAAATTATCTTTAGAAATGCTCGAAAAACCTTCTGCCCAAGAATTAATGCAAATAGTCGCTGTAGCGGGACTAGCGCAAAACTTTGCTGCATTGCGTTCCTTGACAACCTCAGGAATTCAAGAAGGGCATATGAAAATGCATTTAAATAATATCCTGAATCAGTTTGATGCTACTGATGAAGAACGAAATTTAATAAAAAAACATTTCAAGCACCACGTTGTATCGCACAGTGGAGTGGTTGATTTTTTAGAAAATTTAAGAAAATAGTTTAATTTTTAGGAGCTAATCCCGCTATCCGTTTCAATCTTTTTGCCTCGAAAAAACGAGTCAAAAAGGATTTCCACTACTATCGGGGCTAAAAAAGTATGAAAAAAACCTTTTACAGTAACGGCAAACTTTTAATAACAGCAGAATATCTCGTTCTTGATGGTGCAAAAGCATTGGCATTACCAACAAAATTTGGTCAAAACCTAATTGTTGAAGAAAACAATCTTCAAGAAATAAAATGGACAAGTTATGATGCTGATGGAAGTATTTGGTTTGATGAAACAATTGAGTTATCAGCTCTCAGATCAACAACTCCTTTCGAAGAAGAATCTGTAAAGAATACATTAATCACTATTTTAAGATCTGCTTACTCACTCAATCCAAATGTAATTTTAAATTCAGAAGGATTCATTATTTCGACTCAATTGACTTTCCCAAGAAAATGGGGACTTGGGACTTCTTCTACCTTAATAAATAATATCGCTCAATGGTTCGAAATTGATGCCTTCACATTATTGAAAAACAGTTTTGGAGGCAGCGGTTATGACATCGCTTGCGCTCAAAACAATAATCCAATTCTATATCATCTCGAACAAGGAAAACCAATTGTAGAAAAGGTAAAATTTGATCCCTCCTTTTCAGGAAACCTATATTTTGTTTACCTCAATCAAAAACAAAACAGTAAAAAAGCAATTGCGTCCTACAGAGAGAAAAAGAATAATTTAGAAACCCAAAAACAAGTAATTAACGAGTTCACTCAAACCGTTTTATTTGCAGAAGACGAAAATGTATTTGCTCAAGCTTTGGTAAATCATGAAAAAACGCTGAGTTCAATTCTTGAAACAAAAACCATTAAAGAAGTTTTATTTCCAGACTTTGACGGAACTATAAAAAGCCTTGGCGCTTGGGGAGGTGATTTTGTATTGGTTCATTCAACAAAAAATCCTATCTCTTATTTTTCAGATAAAGGATTTGAGACGGTTATAAAATATAATGATATGATTCTATAATTGTAAACTATAGAAAATCATATCATCTTACTAACAAAGTATTTTTTAATTTGCCTTTTTTTCGTTATTATAATCGACATTATCGATTAATTGAATCGTATGTTTTTCATGCTCATTTGATTCAATAAGAGTGTTGTGTAATCGTTCTGCCATTTTTTCAATACTAGTTGTGATAGAATCATATACTAATTCCATTCTATGATGTTTTTCTTGTTTTACGGCATTCAAAACATCCTCGATAAAAGACTTATCATATTTCTCAGCAACAGAATCACGTGTATTTGTCAACCTAATCACATCGTCATTACTAAAAATAGTAACTCTAAAATGATGCTCTTCATTACTCAGATAATATTTCCCTCCCAATTCGTCACAATTTATATCTGTCGCACTGAGTTTTAACAACTCTGTAATTATTCCAAATATGTGACTTTCAATTTTGGAATACTCTTTACGCTTCTTTTTAAAAAAACTAAACATACAAATTATTTTTAGTTAAAAAATTCAGTAAACCATTTCCGCATTATAAAAATCTATATTGTAATTATTATGGTGAAAATTCAATGACAAAATAATAGTTTTTTTTTCTATAACTCAAATACTTTAGACGATATACATAAATACACTTTTAAAAGCAAAATTACGCAATACTAAAACTCAAAACCACAAAACGAAGAAGACTTTTCAACAAAAAAAGTTAATATGCTATACTAAATGTTTTGCAATAATTAATTGTTTATCAAAAACATAAACATTTACAAAAAATTCACCGAATATGTTAAAACAAAAAAGCCTGATACTTGCAGTTAAAAGTATCAGGCTTTTTTGTTTTAAAAATTACTGTTTAGTAATTAAAATCTTTTCTATTATCTTTAATATCAGCATCTTCTTTCAAGGCTGGCAATACTCTGCTCGCATCTGAACCACTTTGTGCTTTTAATCTAACTACATTTTCAGCATAGCTTTTCAAAGCTGGAGCTTTAACAGTACTTAGATTTTTAACAACATATACTCCTGTCACACCTTCGATTGGAGCAGACAATTTATTAGCTCCTAATGCGAATGCATTACCAACTACTCTAGCCTCTTGTCCTACACCACCTGGTAAAACTGGGTTCTCTAAAGTTACGTCAGTTGCTTTTTGAACAGAAGAACCTGTAGCTTTTGCAATAGCATCTAATGAACTTCCTGTCATTTTAGCTTTTAGCAATTCAGCTTTTTTCTTGTTCTTAAGAATTGTTTCAACATAAGGTCTAGCTTGTGCAACCGGAACTAATCCTGAATTATCAATTGCTTTAAGTTTAGCAATTACGTGACCTAAATTAGCTACTTCAAATCTCTTAACAGCACCTTCTTTAGTATCTTTTTCAAAAGCCCATCTCACGATAGTTCTTTGATTTCCAATAGGACCAAAATTTTCATCCATTGCTTTTACAGAAACTGCTGGAGATACTGTAAGACCTAAATCTTTAGCAACTTTATTAAAGTCTTTTTCACTAGCTTCCATTTCAAATTTAGTAGCTTGTTCGAATACTTTATCAGAAGTAGCTTCAGAAGCTTCAATTTTTTGAGCTACAGTTGCTAAACGAACACCGTCTTGTTTATCAGTAATTTTAATGATGTGGTATCCAAATGGAGTTTCAACCAATCCAATTTTTCCAATTCCATTATTGAAAACGAAATCATTAAATGGCTTAACCATTTGATTAGGTCCAAAATATCCTAAATCTCCACCTTGTTGTGCAGATGAATCATCAGAAGCTGTAAATGCCAACATTAAAAAACTATCAGGATTAGCAGTAACTTGAGCTAAAATAGATTCTGCTTTAGCTTTAGCCTCTTCTTTAGTTCTTTTCTCTTTTTGATTAGGCACTTGAGTTCCTTCATAACTAATAAGGATGTGACTTGCTTTCGCATTTACACCCGCTTTTTTTCCTAAAGATTTAGAAATACAGTAGTATTTTCCAAAAACGTAAGGGCCATAAACTTCTCCAGGAGCTAAGTTGTATAATTTATCAGCATCAACAGCTGGTAAATCTTTTTTCGCAACATAAGTTGAATCGTAAGGAATATCAGAATTTGAATTTACAAACTCAGCAACATTTTTAGTGTTTTTGAAACCTGGCAAAGTATCATTTTTACCTGTCGCTTGATTGTAAACCACACTTCCTGACAACAAAGAAGTAAGTTTAGATTTCACTTCACTAATATCAGCAGGAGAAGCTTTATCTTCAACTAAAACATATTCTACCTCGCGAGTTTCTTCTGATTTGAATTTTTTAGGACTAGCCTTCATATAATCCAAAATATCAGCATCAGTAACTTTCACATCACTGTCCTTAATAGTTGAAAATAATGCAGCAACATACTCAAAATTCACTTTGTTACTAGCTACTTCGTAATTGAATTTTCCTTCACTTTCTGTTGTGTAAAGTCCTCCTTTAATTAAAGTGCTATAGATTTGAAATTTAGCGTTCAATTCAGCATCTTTTTCTCTATCTTTTAAGAATTGCGCTTGATCAGGATTTGATTTGAAAAATTCTTTGAATTTAGCAACATCAAACATTCCAGCAGCATTCAAAAACATTGGGTTTTTACCAATATTTTGATCAGCTTTAAGAATATCTAAAATATGTTTTTCACCAACTCTTAAACCTAATTTATCAAATTCTGCAGAAAGCAAAGCAATCGTTACCTCTTGATCCCAAACTCTGTTAGACGCTTGTGTTGCAGAAATTCCTTGCCCACTTTTCTCTACATTACTCACTTTAACTCTAAAGTCTTCAAATGAGATATCTTTTCCATTGATGCTTCCAACATCCTTTGAACTTTTACCAAAATTCCCTTTTGTAAAAAGGTCTTGTATGATAAATGAAAATAATGCCAGAGCAATAACCCCAATCATTATAGCGGAATGTTGTCTAATTTTTGATAAAACTGCCATTGTATATTATGTTTATTTTAAAATTTTGTTTGCGAAAATACAATTATCTAATTAATAATTATAGAACTACTGTTTTTTTTTTGTTTTTTTTTAAATTAAAAAAAGATTCTTAGTCTTTGACGGTCATTTTAACCAATTCAATCTTCTTATTTGTGGCTTCTTCAATGATAAAATGATAATTTTCGATTGTAATTTCATCTCCTTTTTGAGGAATTCCCTTGGTAAAATCAACAATAAACCCTCCTAGTGTACCATAAGATTCGCTTTCAGGAATAGTCAATTTATACGTTTGATTCAAATATTCTACATCGAAACGTGCAGAAAATAAAAACGTATTATTATCAAGCTCTTCTTCAATCAATTCTTCATCTAAATCATGCTCGTCCTCAATTTCTCCGAAAAGTTCTTCAACTATATCTTCTATCGTTAAAATTCCAGAAGTACCTCCATATTCATCTAAAACAACCGCTACGCTTTTTCTTTTTTTGGTCAATAAATTCATGGCGTCTTTTACATAAATTGCTTCGGGTATGAATTCAACTGGAATAACCACTTCTTTAATGCTAGACGGTTTTTTAAACAAATCAAAAGAATGCACATAACCAATAATGTCATCCAATGAATTTTGATAAACTACCATTTTCGAATATCCCGTTTCGACAAACAAAGTTTTTAGCTCCTCAACTGACTGTACAACATCTATTGCAGCTATTTCGGTTCTTGGAGTCATCACGTCTCTTGCTTTTACACCTGAAAAATCCAATGCATTTCTGAAAATTTGTATTTCCGAATCTACTTCCTCTTCATTTTCGACCGTACTCATTTGTTCCGAAATATAATTCCCTAATTCAATTTTACTGAAATAAAGCTGTACCTGATCTCCTTCGGTTTTGAAAAATTTTCTTAAAACAAAATCTGATATCCAAATTAAAAAAGTTGAAATAAAATAAAATAATTTATAGAAGAAATAGGAAGGTATGGCAAAAAACTTAATTAATGAATTGGCATAAATTTGAAAAAAAACTTTAGGAAGAAACTCGGCTGTCATTAAAACTATAAAAGTCGAAATGACAGTTTGAATTAATAAACTTGTAAAATCGGAAAAGTGTAAATTGAAAGCCAACAACCACCGCATCAATAGAGCTCCCATAAAAAACCCATAAACCACAAGCGCTATATTGTTCCCAATAAGCATAGCTGCGATAAACTTGGAAGGTTTCTCGGTAAGTTTTGTTAGTGTCCTTGAGAGAAAATTGTTTTGTTTTTTTTCTAATTCAAGGTAAATTTTATTTGAAGATATAAAGGCGATCTCCATTCCTGAAAAAAAAGCACATAGTATTAAGCACAATATTATGATACCTATTTCCATTTCATCTAAGATTGTTTATTTCTATCATCAAACTTCTTAGCAAACCTTCTTCTAAAGAAAAACATAAAAATAGCAAGTCCTGCAATTACAAAACTCAAAATAGGATTTTGGTTGGCACTCCACTGTGTATAACCTTCGTATAAAAAATAGATTCCAAAAGCTAAATATAAATAGGAGGTATATTTTAAAAAATTCATGTGTGTAAATATTTAATTATTCTGAGGATTCAATTTCCCCTTGTATTCTTTGCGAATTAATAGTTTTAAAATCTTTACTAAAATCAATTCCTTGTCCAGTAGAAGTATTTGCCGCATCTGTCAATTTGAATTTCTTCTCAGTATAAAACCATTGATTTTTCTGATCAAAAAACAATTGTTCTGTTTCTAATATTTGTCCCGCTTCGGAAGTAATCTTGACCTTACCTTGTAAATCTATAATGTTGGTTTGCTTGTATGAAATGGCATAATTAGATCTTATAAAAGTTCTTTTTCCCTTATTATCATAAATTGTTACATCAACCCCTTTAGGAAATTCAGTAAAGGCAAAATCAACATTGGCATAATCAAACATTTTGGGACTGATCAAAATGGATTTAATTTTTCCAGAATCTGTATATTTTAAATTCACATGATCAGCATCACCACTTGGTACAAACTCAGAATAATTATTTTTATGAACTTCCTTAAAATTACTTTCGCAACCCAAAAGCACACTTACAATAACGAAAAGTGACAAAAGAAAAGAAATATCTTTATTTAAAAAACTCATAGTAATTATTAAACAGTGCAGAAACTCGGTTTTCTCGACTTAAATTTAGTCAATTTTTCTATGTCCAAACCATTTATCATTAAGAGAAAATCCTACTCCAAAAGAAAAATAATTCTCTTGAATCAAACCGTTAGACGTTGTCCCTCTTATTCCGTATTCTAAACTAAGATTAACATTAGAAAGAATTCCAATAATAGGCATTCCAAGTCCAAGAGTTAATGCTTTCTCATCGATTTCTTTTGAATTAATTATAGTTCCAGTTTTGGTGTATTTCAAACCTCCTCTATAAACAATTTTTTGATAATACTTTGAAAACACATTATAATTAGGCACATAAAATCCCCCTAAACTATAACTTGAAAGTTTACCATAAGTAACATTATCAACACTATTGAAATCGTTCGCTAGGTCTCCAGCATTTTGAAAAGTCATTTGTGTCCCTAACAACCATTTTCTTGTTTTCCCAACTCCAAAACCAAAAGACATTTTATCAGGAATACTCAAATCAGTTATTGTTTTTTGGTCTTCCATTTGATCAACAACAGTAACATTATAAGTAGAACTATAAGCTCCTGTCCTAATAGTTTTAGTGTTGGTCACAGACAATTTACTTTGTGGAGTATATGTAAAACTGCTATAGAAATTAGTTTGCTTATTTAATTTATGTTTATACATTGCACCAAAATTAGCTGCAAATCCGTTCAAATCAGCTTTATTTTCTTCTTGAGTTCCAAACATTACACCTGTTAGATATTCTAAATTTGAATTATTTATTCTTCCAAAATTATACTGAATATCTCCACCTACTACTAACCCAGGCATAATTGTATATCCTATAGAGAAAAAAGCTTTATTTAAACCACCCGTTCCTTTCATTACATTATTTACACCATCTGGTTCTGGATTGGTTGATTCAATATTATAACCAACTGAGGTATAAGGCAACAATCCGAATCCAACTCCTATTTTCCCTAAAGGCAAAGCAACTGCCAAATAGTCCAAAGTTGTTCTTTGTGCATTTTCGGATGCGGAATCAGTTTTCAATTTAGTTGTCGTATAGTTTCCACCAATTGTAAAAGTGGTCAACTTTAGAGCAGCAAAACTCGCCGGATTCAAAATATTTATATGAAGACTATCTTGTTCAATATTAAGTCCACCCATGGAACGGTTTTCGAAATTTCCTTTAAATCTAGACTCTCCTATACCGAAAAAAGAGTAAGGTGATGCCGATCCACTTTGAGCATTAGACATTAGTGAAAAAAAGAAACATGCAACGACAATAATTTTTTTAATCATTTTCTATTTTATATTGAAAAATTTGGTTCAAACTCTCTAATAGAAAGTTTGAATCCGCAAATATGGTATTTTTTAATCGTTTAGCCAAAAAAACTGTATCGCCACCAGTTAAAATTATGATAAAATTTGGATAAACCTTTCTATATTCCTCTATGAAACCCTCGATTTCATAGACCATCCCATTTACAACACCTGAATGAATCGATTCTGAAGTTGAGTTTCCAATAATATGTTCGGGATTTTCCAATTCTAACAGAGGAAGTTTAGCTGTAAAATTATGCAAAGCTGAATATCTTAACTGCAAACCAGGCGAAATTGCACCCCCTAAATAATTATTTGATTCATCAATAAAATCATAGGTAACACAAGTCCCTGCATCGATAACCAATCTATTTTGATTTGGAAACCGTAGTGTCGCCCCAGCAGCAAGTACCATTCTATCGACTCCTAAAGTTCGAGGCGTTTTATAACGATTCTCAAATGGAAATAAATCATTGTGGGAAACAAAATGAATATCTACAAGACTTTCAAACTCAGAAAAAGACTGTTTTTCTACATCTGAAACTGAAGAAACAACCAAATGGGTTATCCATTTATATTTTTTTAAAATATTTTGAATATTTTCTCCAAGCTCTTTTTTAAAAAAAACAAAGCTTTCTAAAAAGGTAGCACCCTCAAATACAGCAGATTTAATTCTGGTATTTCCAACATCAACTGCTAAAATCATAATTTACATTTATTGATGCGAAGATACAAATTCATTTTTTTTTAAATTTCTTTTGGATAAATTAAAAATGGTTCTATATTTGCACCCGCATTAGCACGGTACCTTAGCTCAGATGGTAGAGCAATGGACTGAAAATCCATGTGTCCCTGGTTCGATCCCTGGAGGTACCACAAGAGGCTGTCTTTTTAGACAGCCTCTTTTATTTAACATCGTTTTCTATTTGTTTTTTTAAACTAAAATCTCAATTAAGCAGATGATTTTAAACCCTTTAAAAGTTATCTTTTTTCTCTATTTTTTTTAATGATCGAAACAAAGAAACTTCTCCCCCTACAAGGCTAAGAAAACTATTTATTTTGTTCTTGAGTAGGTATAAAAACTATTTTTTAAAAACATAAGTTTATTTTTCTTAAATTCATACATTATAAACTTACCTCTTCAACATGTTTTTAATTTATTATGTTGTTTATCTAAGTTTTAAAAAAATCTGGAACAATTCTTGTTAACTAAAATGTTTACGCAAATAGTAATCAAATATAATGAAATCCAAAAATTCATTAACTTCATTTTATTCGGATATTCCAATTCTAAAATCTACACCACTTGTAGTTTTTTTAGTCGCTATTTTATACATCTTACTTGCTAAACTTGGTTTTTTATTATCATTAAATTTTGTTGCGATTAGTCCTGTATTTCCAGCTGCAGGACTCGCTTTGGCTTCAATTTTAATTTTTGGCAACAAAGCCTTATATGGTATTTTTATAGGTTCTTTTTGTACCAATCTGCTTCACAATTTAGATACATCAAATTCAAACACACATCATTTATTGACATACTGTATAACTAGTTTTTTCATTTCTTTAGGAATTGTAACAGCCTCAATAACCAGCAAATACATTATTGTTCGCACCTGCAATGGACAACATCCCCTTTATAATGGAAAAAATATTTTGGCTTTGCTTATTTTTGGCTCAATATCTTATGCAACAATAACTTCCCTAATAGGAATATTTAGTCTAAAGCTTGACAGTTTTGACAATTTTATTGCAACAGGTTTTTGGTACACTTTCAAAACCTGGTGGCTTGGAGATGGCATTGGAATTATTTTAACTACCCCTCTCCTATTATCATGGTTTTTAAAAGATGAAATCAACAAAAAAACTGTTAAATCATTAGAATTGCTACTTTTCGGAATAGTCACTATTCTCGTTTGTGTAATTGTCTTTTTCAAATATTATGATTTAAAGTATGCCATAATGCCCTTATTATTTTGGTCTGCATATCGTTTTGGAACACGAATCACAACAATTGTCATTATTATTATTTCATCATTTGCAATTATAACTACGGCAGAAGGAATAGGACCATTTAACAAAGACAGTATCAATGATTCTTTTTTATCTTTAGATTTATTTCTAAGCGTTATTAGTATTTGCAGTCTATTTATGTCTTCAATTTTAACCGAACGCCAAAGAGCAGATGATTTAAATGAAATAAGTAAAGAAAAACTTCTAAAAAATCAAACCATTCTCGAATCCATTATCGAAAGTCCAAAAGATGTAAGTATTTATTCTATTGGCAGAAATTATGAATATCTAAATTTCAATAGCATTCACAGTGCTAATATGAAAGAAATGAACAATATAGATATCGCTATAGGAATGACACTACAGCAATGTCTAATTAACGAAATAGATCTTAAACAAGCTTTAGGAGTTTTGGATAAAGTCTTTTTAGGTGAAAATATCACAACTATAAGACATTTCGAAACAGATGATAATTATTGGGAATTAAGATTGAGCCCTATTATCAATGAAAATCAAAAAATCATTGGAGCGACCATCATTTCAACGAATATAACTGAAAAATTAAAAATAGAGAAAGCTTTAAGACAAAGTGAAGAAAAATATCGTGACATATTTTTAAACATTCATGATGTTGTTTTTCAAATGGATCTTAATGGTATATTTATTAACATAAGTCCCTCAGCCGAAAAAATCACTGAATACAAACCCGAAGAATTAATCGGACAACACAGAAATATCATTGAAGTTGGTGGTGTAGATTTAGTTCGTTATATGTTGAAAGAAAAAAAGGATTTAATTAATCACGAAAGAGCAATTAAAACTAAATCTGGTTTAATAAAAACAATTTCTTTGAACGCAAAACTAATTTATGACAAAAACGGTAATCCTGACCATATTGATGCTATTGTCCAAGATATAACAGAGAGAAAGAAAAACGAGCAAAAAATAGCATTACAAAACCAAAAATTACAAATTCAAAATAAAGAGTTAGAACAATTTGTCTATATAACATCTCATGATTTACACGAACCTTTATTGACCTTAAAATATTTTACAGAACTACTCAAGAATGAATCCTCAAAAGACCATAATGACGAAGAACAACAATATCTGAATTTTATTTATGAGTCTTCCGATAGAATGCAAAAGTTAGTGAAAGGATTATTAGACTATGCCCGAATAGGTAAACAAGTAGAAATTTCAAAAGAAGATTGTAACGAAATAGCAAACATTGCAATAATATCATTATCCGATAGTATTCAAAAAGCAGAAGCAACGATTCATCTCAGTAATCTTCCAATTGTAAATGGATATTCTGTAGAATTAATTGAATTATTCAAACATATAATTACCAATGCTATAGAATTCCGAAACAAAGAAATTCCTTTGGAAATCAATATAAGTGCTAAACAAATTGATGATAATTGGCAATTTTCCATAAAGGACAATGGAATAGGAATTGAGAAGCATAACCTTGAAAAAATATTTATAATTTTTAAACGTTTAAACAACCGAGAAGAACATCCTGGAATAGGCATAAGCCTAGCTATTTGTAAAAAAATTATTGCCTTGCATGGAGGAAATATTTGGGCAGAATCCTCATTTGGTCATGGCACAACTATACATTTTACCATACCCAAAAACAACATTAATGAAATCTAATGGCTAACAACCATAGAGAATCAAATAAAAATATATTATGAAAAAATTAAACTCTGTATTACTAATCGATGATGATAAAGCAACTAATTTTATCACTAAAATGCTCATTAAAAAAGCTAAAATAACAGATCATATCGAAACTGTATTAAACGGACAAGAAGCATTAGATTTTTTAACAAACAAAGGCAAATACGAAAAACAAGACGAAGTTTATCCTCAACCTATGTTAATCTTTCTGGATATTAATATGCCTGTAATGGACGGATGGGAATTTGCTGAAGCTTTTGCCAAATTGAATCCAGATCAACAAGGCAATGCCAAAATAATTATGCTAACCAGTTCTCTTAATCCAGACGATAAAGAAAGGGCATCTAACCTCCCAGCGATCTCGGGATTTCAGAGCAAAATTCTTACTATGGAAGGATTATCCCAAATTATGGATCAATATTTTGATTACCAAATAGAGTAAGCCTATCTGTTTCTGATTTTATCACAAAATGTTCATTCAAAAACAGGTGTCAAATTTGTTTAATTTATCACATAAAGTTGATTAAATCAACATAAATTTAAAAAAAACTATCTTTTTTTCTTTTTGTTTGTATTTTTTTACATATATTTATCCGATAATCGGTAAAACACAACATTTGGTCGATTATTTAAAATAGATTCAAATAGTTTTTTGTTCGATAAAAGATAAAAGTATGACCCCCATTTTACTTAATCAGCTTCGAGGTATAATTACTTCGCCATTAATTTCTATCTTCTGTAAAAAATTTGGAGAGAACGAAATTTTACTAAGAAAATCAATTGACGCGAGCATCTGCACGGTACTCATAGGTTTAAACAATATAATAGAGGATTCAATATTATATAATAAAGTCATTGAATCTATAACTTCTTCCGAATTCTATAAAACCATAGAATTTGACAATAAACAACTTTCTTCCATAAATTATTCTTTTGAACAAGAAGGATTTACTCCTTTACAATTAATTTTTTCAGCCAAAAAAGAGCGTGTCTCTGAAATGATTTCGAATGAAATTGGCGTAAAAAGTGAAACAGCAGGAGCTATTCTAAATTTTGCAGTGATGCTAATTTTGTCCCACTTAAAGAATGAAAATCAGAAAACAAATAAAATACAAAATGATTTAAATCTGGAAAAAAAGTTAATCTTAAACACTGTTCCTGAAGGCATTAGAATCATTCTTGGGTATTCAAATTTCGAATGTGAAGAGAGCTACTACAGTCACGCTACTTTGACAAAAACAAATTCAAAAACTCGATTTCTAAGTAAATTATTCAAATTATAAACAAAAAAATCCCTTCATTTTTTAAATGAAAGGATTTGAATTTAATTTATATTTAAAAAAACTACATATTTTTCAAATTGATAACTTCCTGATCGGTAAGCATTCTCCAATTTCCACGAGGTAAATTTTTCTTAGTCAAACCAGCAAAAGCAACACGATCTACTCTAAGAACATTATATTGAAAATGTTCAAAAATAGCACGAACCACTTTTATATTAGACGATTTCAATTGAATTCCTATTTCATTTTTTGGTTCGCCGTCAATATAACTTACTTCATCTACAGAAACGCGGTGTCCATCAATTACAAGTCCTTTGTTTATTTTTTCTAAATCTTCAAACTTTAAATTTTTATCTAAAGAAACCTGATAAATTTTAGGTGATTTTTGACTTGGCAACGTAAACTTACGAATCATATCGGTATCATTAGTAAATACCAACAATCCAGTAGTATTTTTATCCATTCTACCAATTGGGCCAATTTTGGCAGTAGTTGAACCTTTTACTAATTCTAAAACATTACGATACTCCTGACCTTCATCAAGTGCTGTCGTGAAATTTTTAGGTTTATTCAATAAGATGTACACTTTTTTCTCCGGCGTTAAAACTACTCCATCAAAATTTACAACATCTCCAGGTTTTACCATGTAACCCATTTCGGTAACTGGCACACCATTAACTTTTACATTTCCTGATTGAATATAAATATCGGCATCACGTCTGGAACAAGTCCCTGAGTTTGAGATGTATTTATTTAAACGAATTTCATCTTTTACCTTAGGTCTTTTAGCCGCTTGATTTGGTTTTTTTACAACTTTATTAGCTTCAACTTCAGCTGTCTTTGCATTAACTTTTACTTTTTTTGGCCCCTGAGCCCTTTTTTGCATCGCAGGTTTTGGCTTATTAGAACTTGGTCTTGAACTTCCTGCTCTACCACCACTTCTTTTATTATTGCCTTCCTTATTATTCATAATATTCTATAATTTGGCACAAAGATACTATTTATATCATTGGTAAACGATTTTTGATAATTAGAAAAAGCTAACTAATTAATTTAATGACCGTTGAAGTTTTAAAATGCAATATCAATATTTAAGCGTTATTAAATAGTCATTAACACTTTCTTTCCATGCCAAAGGACGCTCGGATTTATTAGGATAATACAAAAGACTCCAGCTACGATAAGAAATTTCAAAACATTATGGAGCATGAGATATCGCTCTTTAGTTTGCCATTTCCATAGATACAGCAGAAAAAAAATCAAGACTATAAAACTGAAATAGAAGTAAATATCCATGTATCCGACATCGTAAATATTAATTAAAAAATAAACAGGCAGAATGGTCAGAAACGTTAGGATCGTAATTATTGTTTTAGCCTTTTTTTCTCCATAAATAATTGGAATAGTTTTGTAATCATTGGCAAAATCACCTTTCAAATTCTCTAAATCTTTTATCATTTCTCTGATTAAGATTAACAAAAACAAGAATACGCCATGCGCAAGAATCACTGCATGTTTTCCACTATTACTTTCAATTTCATATAAAGGCATTTTAGAATAATAATACAATAGTATTCCGAAGAAAGGAAGAACAGCTAAAAATGCCGCCATCAAATTTCCAATAAGAGGATACCTTTTAATTTTATGTGAATAAAACCAAATCAAAAAAATATAAAACGAATAAAACAAAGCCGCTCTATAAGAAACAAAAAAACAGATGAAAGCTGAGAAAAAATTAAGCCCGAAATAAACCTGAAGTTTTGTTTTTTGACTTACCAATCTGTCCAATTGTGATTTATTGGGACGATTTATCAAGTCTTTATTACTGTCATAAAAACTATTGATAATATATCCAGAAGCAATGGTGCAACTAGAAGCCAATACGATAATAAAAAGACGAAAATCCAGCAAAATCGACAAAGCTCTCTGTTCGGGAGCTAAGATAAAAATCGCTGATAAATATTGGGCTAAAGCTATAATAGGAATATTATAACCTCTCACGACAGAGAATAAACTGATAATTTTTAATACAACTAGTTTATGCTTTCTGCTTAACATGAAGATTTGGCTTAAAGTTTATAGTAATTTTATTAAATATAATATCAAAACTGATAAACTACTTCCAATTTAAAATCTTTTAACGAAACTTTTGCTTTTTCTAAATCTTCTGTAAAGCCTAAGATATAACCGCCGCCGCCAGAACCACACAATTTCAAATAGTAATCATTCGAGTCAAGTCCTTCTTGCCAAATACCATGAAATTGTTCTGGAATCATTGGCTTAAAATTATTCAAAACCACTTTTGATAATTGCTTTGTATTTTCAAATAATGACTTCATATCGCCACCCAAGAAATTATCAACGCAAGCATCAGTATATTTTACAAATTGATTTTTCAACATCGTACGGAAACCTTGATCTTTCAGATTTTCCATAAATATATTAACCATCGGAGCCGTTTCTCCCACAATTCCTGAGTCTAATAAAAACACAGCTCTTTTACCGTCGAGACTTTGAGTTGGAATTCCAGTAGCTTCAATATTGTCTTTTGAATTGATTAAAATCGGAATACTTAGGTAACTGTTTAAAGGATCAAGACCTGAACTTTTCCCATGAAAAAAGCTTTCCATTTGAGAAAAAATCGTTTTTAAACTTAATAATTTATCTCTCGTTAAGTTTTCTAAAACAGTGATTTTATTATGAGCGTATTTATCATAAATAGCCGCTACCAAAGCGCCGCTACTCCCTACTCCATATCCTTGTGGAATACTCGAATCAAAATACATTCCGGTTTGAACATCATTATTTAATGCTTCTAAATCAAAAGTAACTAAATCAGGTTGATCTTTTTGTAAAAACTCCAAGTAAGCAACAAATCGTTTCAGATGACCGTTTGATTCTATCGCTTCGGGTGAAGGATTAGCATCTTTCTTTAAAGCTCCGTTGTAAAAATTATAAGGTATCGATAAACCTTTAGAGTCACGAATAATTCCGTATTCTCCAAAGAGTAATATTTTTGAGTAAAATAAAGGTCCTTTCATATTTCTTTTAAATTATCCACTTGGGTTGATAATCGCATGTTTATTAAAAATCGACTACATCTCCACGATTTTCGTTTTGTATTCCTATGTTTATTTCTTCTTGTTGTTCGGGCGTTAATTCCTCCCAAACTACTTTTTCAGCCTCATCAAAAATAGTTTTGGCTTTTTTCAGCAAACTAATATCTTTCGTTTCCAGAATCTTTTGAATCAATTCTAATTTTTCAGCATTCAAATCCATAATTTTGCCAATTAAGGATTAAATATACAAAAATAAAGCATTAGCTCGACAAAGCGCCATTTCCAATTTCGTCGCAAAGATACTGACCATTTTGGCAAAAGCCAACTAATTCTGCTTTAATAAATTGCAACACTTTTTCTTTGTATTCATTTGGATATAAAACATGTACATTGGCACCAGCATCCAACGTAAAACAAACAGGTATTTTGGTTTCATTTCTGAACTTCCAAATTCCATTAATGATTTGCAACGTATTAGGTTTCATTAAAATGAAATAAGGTAAAGAAGTCATCATCATTGCATGCAAGGTCAAAGCTTCACTTTCAACAATTTTAATAAATTCCTCCAAATTTCCATTTTCAAAAACACGAATTAATTTATCAAGATTTTCATGTGCTTGGGCAAATCGTCTTTCGGCAAAAGAATGATCGTGCATCAAATCATGACCAATGGTACTCGAAACTTGTTTTTCGCCTTTATCAACCAACAAAATCGTATCTTGAAAGTCTTTAAAAACGGAATGAATTGTATAAGGATATTCAACTCCGTACAAATCAGAACTTCCTTTTATATTGGCTTGATTTCCCCAAACTACCAGTTGACCTTTCACGCTTCGGCAGGCGCTTCCTGAACCTAATCTTGCCAAAAACGAAGCTTTGCTAAAGAAATAATCATAAGTCATTGCTGGATTTAATTCTTTTTCCAAACTCATGAAATTCATTGCCAAAGCCGCCATTCCAGATGCTGATGAAGCTATTCCAGAACTGTGCGGAAATGTATTCTCGGTATTTATTGTAAAATGATATTCTTTTAGAAAAGGT